>Ga0307490_1000010_pt1:77500-196308 | contig 196308 bp, 191 predicted proteins | sample SI3UmetaG_FD_202118 | JGI IMG/M metagenome (GOLD analysis project Ga0307490, IMG submission 202118) | Sea-ice brine microbial communities from Beaufort Sea near Barrow, Alaska, United States - SI3U | ecosystem: Environmental > Aquatic > Marine > Coastal | place: USA: Alaska...
CCTCCAGTGAGTGTTACCTCACCTTCAACCTGCTCATGGCTAGATCACTAGGTTTCGGGTCTAATACAACGAACTTGGCGCCCTATTAAGACTCGCTTTCGCTACGCCTACACCTATCGGTTTAAGCTTGCTCGTTAAATTAAGTCGCTGGCCCATAATACAAAAGGTACGACGTCACCCAGAACTAATCTTGGGCTCCGTCTGTTTGTAGGTGTCCGGTTTCAGGTCTATTTCACTCCCCTCGTCGGGGTGCTTTTCACCTTTCCCTCACGGTACTGGTTCACTATCGGTCGATGAGGAGTACTTAGGCTTGGAGGGTGGTCCCCCCATGTTCAGACAGGATTTCACGTGTCCCGCCTTACTCGAGCATCAATGTTCGCATTACTTGTACGGGGCTATCACCCTCTAAGGCTCTGCTTTCCTGACAGATTCCAATTGTCTCACATTGATGACTGGCCTGGTCCGCGTTCGCTCGCCACTACTAGCGGAGTCTCGGTTGATGTCCTTTCCTCCAGGTACTTAGATGTTTCAGTTCCCTGGGTTCGCTTGAAACCTCCTATGTATTCAGAAGTCTCATACCTTCACTTGATAACCGAAAATCCAAACCCACGGTGACTTGCGTCATCGTGCGCTTAGAGTTTCGGCTATCGAAGGTGGGTTTCCCCATTCGGAAATCCGTGGATCAAAGCTCCTTCGCAGCTCCCCACGGCTTATCGCAGCGTAGCACGTCCTTCGTCGCCTCTCATCGCCAAGGCATCCACCGAACACCCTTAAGGCACTTGATTGCTCTCATTATCAATATCCACACACTCGGCAGAATGTTGAACTGCACACTTACTGAAGATCCGAAGATCATCAGCGCGCCCCCTCGATAGAGGCTGCATGCAGCTGGATATGATTAGAAAGACCAGCTTGCTTCGTAAGATCGAACCGATAGTGAGGCGGTCAAGCTTCACTAACAAAGACGCTGTCACACAAGGTAACAACACCGGCCGTCTTGCGACGCCCGATGCCATGCCGAACCATCTTGCGATGCTTCAGAATGAGCGGCCAGGAGATAGTGCAAGAATCCGCAATACATATCTTGCGATATGTTTCGCGATCCAAGCTCGGATCGATCTCCTCTTTACGATGTCAGAAATCACGCAAAACAGCATCTTGGTGAAGACGCTGAATGCGAAGTGATGTTTCGCGGACGATTGTTTGATGCGCATGTCGCATCGGCAACCCAGCCTCTGGTGGAGGCAGACGGGATCGAACCGACGACCTCATGCTTGCAAAGCACGCGCTCTCCCAGCTGAGCTATGCCCCCGTTCCAGAAGACGAATGCTCGAAGCCGAATGAAGAGACGCATGGCGCAATCAAAGTGGTGGGCCTGGGAAGACTTGAACTTCCGACCTCACGCTTATCAAGCGCGCGCTCTAACCAACTGAGCTACAAGCCCTAACGACGAGAGGCTCATGCTGGCGCGACTAGTCGCTTCAGCGCCGCCCCTGGCGCGTGTTCGTCCGCGAAGAAAGAGAAACGAAGACGGCGGTGTCCCGCCAATGCAGCTCAGCGATTGATCCAATCACTGGCCACTGATGTTTCTAAAACGAACCGATAGTTGCCGAAGCAAGCTGAAGGTTCATCCTTAGAAAGGAGGTGATCCAGCCGCAGGTTCCCCTACGGCTACCTTGTTACGACTTCACCCCAGTCGCTGACCCTACCGTGGCCGGCTGCCCCCTTTCGGTTAGCGCACCGTCTTCAGGTAAAACCAACTCCCATGGTGTGACGGGCGGTGTGTACAAGGCCCGGGAACGTATTCACCGTGGCATGCTGATCCACGATTACTAGCGATTCCAACTTCATGGGCTCGAGTTGCAGAGCCCAATCCGAACTGAGACGGCTTTTTGAGATTTGCGAAGGGTTGCCCCTTAGCGTCCCATTGTCACCGCCATTGTAGCACGTGTGTAGCCCAGCCCGTAAGGGCCATGAGGACTTGACGTCATCCCCACCTTCCTCGCGGCTTATCACCGGCAGTCTCCTTAGAGTGCTCAACTAAATGGTAGCAACTAAGGACGGGGGTTGCGCTCGTTGCGGGACTTAACCCAACATCTCACGACACGAGCTGACGACAGCCATGCAGCACCTGTGCTCTATGCCCCGAAGGGAAGGTTCCATCTCTGGTACCGGTCATAGACATGTCAAGGGCTGGTAAGGTTCTGCGCGTTGCGTCGAATTAAACCACATGCTCCACCGCTTGTGCGGGCCCCCGTCAATTCCTTTGAGTTTTAATCTTGCGACCGTACTCCCCAGGCGGAATGCTTAAAGCGTTAGCTGCGCCACTGAAAAGTAAACTTTCCAACGGCTGGCATTCATCGTTTACGGCGTGGACTACCAGGGTATCTAATCCTGTTTGCTCCCCACGCTTTCGTGCCTCAGCGTCAGTATCGGGCCAGTGAGCCGCCTTCGCCACTGGTGTTCTTGCGAATATCTACGAATTTCACCTCTACACTCGCAGTTCCACTCACCTCTCCCGAACTCAAGATCCTCAGTATCAAAGGCAGTTCTGGAGTTGAGCTCCAGGATTTCACCCCTGACTTAAAGACCCGCCTACGCACCCTTTACGCCCAGTGATTCCGAGCAACGCTAGCCCCCTTCGTATTACCGCGGCTGCTGGCACGAAGTTAGCCGGGGCTTATTCTTGCGGTACCGTCATTATCTTCCCGCACAAAAGAGCTTTACAACCCTAGGGCCTTCATCACTCACGCGGCATGGCTGGATCAGGCTTGCGCCCATTGTCCAATATTCCCCACTGCTGCCTCCCGTAGGAGTTTGGGCCGTGTCTCAGTCCCAATGTGGCTGATCATCCTCTCAGACCAGCTACTGATCGTCGCCTTGGTGAGCCGTTACCTCACCAACTAGCTAATCAGACGCGGGCCGATCTTTCGGCGATAAATCTTTCCCCGTAAGGGCTTATCCGGTATTAGCTGAAGTTTCCCTCAGTTGTTCCGAACCAAAAGGTACGTTCCCACGCGTTACTCACCCGTCTGCCGCTGACGTATTGCTACGCCCGCTCGACTTGCATGTGTTAAGCCTGCCGCCAGCGTTCGCTCTGAGCCAGGATCAAACTCTCAAGTTGGACTTGAAACTTTAAACCGGCTGATCACAACGTTTGACGAGGTCCCACCATTGTTAGCCGAAGCCAACATGCTGTCTGCGATTCACATCGCTGACAACGATGGTGTAACCTTTAAAACGTGTACCGCCGAAGTCTTTCGTCCGGTCCCAACCCATCGCAAAACCGAAGTTTTACTATGTGCCGAGACCCGCAAGGACTCCGCCGTCCACGTTTCTCTTTCTTCATCTTTACTTGTCAAACAGCCCGAAACCCGAGGGTCTCACTCGCCCATGGCTGGGCGAAAATTCTTTAGGTCTCTACTTAAAGAGAACCCGCAACCTATCCGACGCCGAATGACAACCGACAACTATCGGCTGTTTGTTCACTCGCCTAGGAGAGGAGCTTGACAGGCGCGGAAGCTTGCCTGGGCTGTGGGCCCCGGCGCCGCCGCGCTCAGTGGTCGGGTTATAGGCCCTGCCCTCAGAGCTTGTCAACGCCAATGTCAAAAAATCGTCGCAACGCACCCAAGAAAATCGAATCGGTGAGAAGTCCTTATTTATCAGGGCTTCGCGCCGTACTTGGGCCACATTCCTGCGACGTCCTGCTCATGAAATGTGCCTCGGCCGGGCAAATACAAGTATAGTTCGGCCCGTCCGGTTCGAAGATTCGGCGATGACTTGGGATCGTCGTCTGACTTGGGATGAAAAAACATCGACGAGTTGCGTGGCATTGACGTCAGGCCCGTTTCGCCAGCACCTTGGCGCGCGACGAAACGGCAGTGACGGCAACATAACCAGACGCTACTGGCTCGAAGCCGCTCCATTCGGGGACACGGGCCAGACGAACAGCGCACTGGCAGCTCGTTGAGCGGGGACTGACGAAGACGAAGACCGGCGACGATACGACGACTTGCTACGAGAAGACGGCTTGCTACGAGAAGACTTGCGGGGGGAAGGCAGTTTTGAACCACGGGACGTCACGCGGGGGCAATTACGGGCGTGCCGGGATCATTGATCTCGGTCACGAGCCACCGCTGTCAGTTGACGGTTCGGAAGCCGCTGTCATCGACCGCCGCCGCGTCTCCGTGCAGTGGTTTAGCGGCACGATTCTCACTGGTCTGTGCGGCGCGGCTTTGATCGGCGGCGCCGTTTTCGCGTCGCTCGACGGCGAAATGACCTTCGCCAAAGTTCCTGAGCGCGTTGAAGGGGCGCTGCGCGGAGCATTCGGCGCCAACGACAAGGGCGCCGTCGCACGCAAGAGCGATCGCCTTCCGCCTCCTAGCGATTCGGCCGCCGCACGCCAGGTGATTCGCGTCTCGACAGCCGTGCGCGCCGGCGGACGCGACGTGATGCGGGTGCGCCCCTTCGTCCGTATCGCGGGCAATCTGGCGCTGACCACCAGCGACCTTTCCGCCAAAGTTCCAGCCTTTAACGCCCAGCGCATGCTGACCGATGTCGGCACCGCCGCCCCCGCGGACGGCGACGATTCGCAAAATCCAAATGCCGCCGAGCCGGACGCCGAAGTCTCGTTTGTGACGCGCGACCTCGCCCAGGTGCTGCCCCGCGCCAAGATCGCGGCCAGCGTCGCGATCGACGAGGTGCTGCTGCGGGTGCGCGACGCCTCGAGCTGGCGCGGCAACAGCGCCGTCAAATACGCCTCGAGCATGCCGGCCGATCTCAAGATGGCCTACGCCGCGGAAGGCACGCCGGATCCCTATGCCGGCTTCGAGACCCGCGTGGTGCCGGAAAACGTCACGCTGCTGCCGAAGACCAAGGATCAGGTCACCGGCGGCAATCCCTCCAGCGAAAAAATCCACATCGTCAAAAAGGGCGACACCGTCCAGTCGATCCTGCGCGACATGGGCGCGAGCCCCGGTGAAGCCCTCGCCATCGCCAACAATCTCGGCGCGCGCGGCCGCGACGGCGGCCTGAGGGAAGGCCAGAAGCTGCGCATCATGATGGCGGGCACCGGTCCCGGACTTCAGCGCCAGCAGCCGGTTCGCGTGATCGTCGCCAACGAAACCACCATCGAAGCCGTGGCCGCCCTTTCGGATCTCGGCAAATACGTCGCCGTCGATCCGCAGAGCTTCAACACCGTCACCGAAACCGCCAACACCAATGACGATGACGACGATGACGACGGCACCGGCGTGCGGCTCTACCAGAGCATCTATGAGACCGCGCTGCGCAACAAGGTTCCGGCGACCGTCATCGAGGACATGATCCGCATCTACTCCTACGACGTCGATTTCCAGCGCAAGGTGCAGGCCGGAGACTCGTTCGAGGTGTTCTTCGCCGGCGAAGACGAGGCGCCGGTCAATCCCGAAAAGACTGAAGTGCTGTACGCCTCCCTCACGGTCGGCGGCGAAACCAAGAAATACTACCGCTTCCAGGCGCCGGACGATTCCATCGTCGACTACTATGACGAGACCGGAAAGAGCGCGAAGAAATTCCTGGTCCGCAAACCCGTCAGCAACGCGATCATGCGTTCCGGCTTCGGCGGCCGCCGTCACCCGATCCTCGGCTACACCAAGATGCACACCGGCGTGGACTGGGCAGCGCCCTACGGCACGCCGATCTTCGCATCCGGCAACGGCACCATCGAGAAGGCCGGGTGGGAAGGCGGTTACGGCAAGTACATCCGCGTCAAGCATCCCAACGGATATGAAACGTCCTACGGCCACATGACCGCCTTCGCCAAGGGCATGGAGCCCGGCAAGCGCGTGCGTCAGGGTCAGGTGATCGGCTTCGTCGGCTCGACCGGTCTGTCGACCGGCGCGCATGTCCACTACGAAATTCTGGTCAACGGCCGCTTCGTCGATCCGATGCGCATCAAGCTGCCGCGCGGCCGCTCGCTCGAAGGCCCGATGCTTGCCAGCTTTGAGACTGAACGCGACCGGCTTGATGGCCTGATCAGCAACCGTCCCGGCGGCAATCGTCCGCAGCCGCAGGCCGCCAAGGGCCAGAAAACGGCGCAGGCCAACGACCGCTAATTCAAGAACATCACCTTGTCATGGCCGGGCTTGTCCCGGCCATCTCGATAAGCTGAGCGCCGTGCCCTGCCGTTCGGGATCACCGGGACAAGCCCGGTGATAACAGGATGTGAGCCTCAGTTCAGCTTGCTCTTCGGCACCGGCGGCGCCTCGGCATCAATCCTGGCGAGCTGACCGTTGAAGGTCAGGCCAGCGTCCTTCGCCGAAACCGCGACGTTTTCGCCATCGTGGATACGGCCGGACAGGATCATTTCCGCCAGCGGGTCCTGCAACGCGCGCTGGATCGCACGCTTGAGAGGACGCGCTCCGTAAGCCGGATCCCATCCCTTCGCAGCCAGCCAGTCGCGCGCCTTGTCATCCAGCGTCAGCGTGATCTTGCGATCCGCCAGCAGCTTCAGGAGCCGCCGCATCTGGATGTCGACGATACGGCCCATCTCGGTCCGCTGCAGCCGATGGAACAGGATGATCTCGTCGATACGGTTGAGAAATTCCGGACGGAAGCTCGCCCGCACGACGGCCATCACCTGATCGCGCACCGCTGACGTATCCTCACCCTCTCCCTGGCTGACGAGATATTCGGAGCCGAGGTTCGAGGTCATGATGATCAGCGTGTTGCGGAAATCGACGGTGCGCCCCTGACCATCGGTCAGGCGGCCGTCGTCGAGCACCTGCAACAGCACGTTGAACACGTCGGGATGCGCCTTCTCGATCTCGTCGAACAGCACCACCTGATACGGCCTGCGCCGTACCGCTTCGGTGAGCGCGCCGCCCTCGTCATAACCGACATAGCCCGGAGGCGCGCCGATCAGCCGCGCGACCGAATGCTTCTCCATGTATTCGGACATGTCCATCCGCACGAGCGCCGTCTCGTCGTCGAACAGATATTCGGCGAGCGCCTTGGTCAGTTCGGTCTTGCCGACACCGGTCGGGCCGAGGAACATGAACGAGCCGATCGGACGATTGGGATCCTGCAATCCGGCGCGCGAACGCCGTACCGCAGTGGACACCGCACCAACGGCTTCGGCCTGGCCGATCACACGCTCGGCAAGCTGCAACTCCATCTTGAGCAGCTTCTCGCGTTCGCCCTCCAGCATCTTGTCGACCGGAATGCCGGTCCAGCGCGAGACGACCTGCGCAACGTGGCTTGCCGTCACCGCCTCCTCGAGCACGAGGTTGCCGGCCTTCTCGCTCTCTTCCAGCACCTTCAGCCGCTTTTCAAGATCAGGAATCCGGCCATAGGCCAGTTCGCCCGCCTTCTGGAATTCGCCGCGCCGCTGCGCGTCGGCGAGTTCCTGGCGCGCCTGCTCCAGTTCGCTTTTGACTTTCTGGGCATCGGACAGCTTGTCACGCTCCGACTGCCACTTCGCAGTCAGCGCATCGCCCTTCTCCTGGAGTTCGACAAGCTCTTTCTCCAGCCGCTGCAGCCGATCCTTCGACGCCGAGTCGGTTTCCTTCTTCAGCGCCTCCTGCTCGATCTTCAGCCGCACGATCTCGCGGTCGATGTTGTCGAGCTCTTCCGGCTTGGAATCGATCTGCATCTTCAGCCGCGCCGCAGCCTCGTCGATCAGGTCGATGGCCTTGTCGGGAAGAAAACGGTCGGTGATGTAGCGGTTCGACAGTGTCGCCGCGGCCACAATCGCGGAATCCGTGATGCGGACACCGTGATGCAGTTCATACTTCTCTTTCAGGCCGCGCAGGATCGACACCGCGTCCTCGACGCTGGGCTCAGAGACGAACACCGGCTGGAAACGCCGTGCCAACGCGGCATCCTTCTCGACATGCTTGCGGTATTCATCGAGCGTGGTCGCGCCGATACAATGAAGCTCGCCGCGCGCCAGCGCCGGCTTCAGCAGGTTCGACGCATCCATTGCGCCGTCGGCTTTTCCGGCGCCGACCAGCGTGTGCATCTCGTCGATGAACAGGATGATCTGGCCGTCGGAGCTGGTGACTTCCGAGAGCACGGCTTTCAGCCGTTCCTCGAACTCGCCACGATATTTCGCGCCGGCGATCAGCGCGCCCATGTCGAGCGACAGGACCTTCTTGTCCTTGAGGCCTTCCGGCACGTCGCCGTTGATGATGCGCAGCGCGAGACCTTCGACGATGGCGGTTTTGCCGACGCCGGGTTCGCCGATCAGCACGGGATTGTTCTTGGTGCGGCGTGACAGGACCTGAATGGTGCGGCGGATTTCCTCGTCACGGCCGATCACCGGGTCGAGTTTGCCGTCGTGCGCGGCCTGGGTCAGGTCGCGGGCATATTTCTTCAGCGCGTCGTAGGCGTTTTCCGCCGAGGCGCTGTCGGCGGTACGGCCCTTGCGCAGCGCGTTGATCGCCGCGTTGAGATTTTGCGGGGTGACGCCGCCCTTGGCGAGCAGCGCGCCGGCGTCGCTGTCCTTGTCCGCCGCCAGTGCCTGAAGCAACCGCTCCACGGTGACGAAGCTGTCGCCGGCCTTCTCGGCGGCCTGCTCGGCTGCATCGAAGGCGCGCGCCGTCGCCGGAGCCAGATAGACCTGCCCCGCTCCTGCGCCTGAAACTTTTGGCATTTTCGCCAGCGCATCTTCGGTTGCTTTGAGGATCGCACGCGAATTGCCGCCGGAACGATCAATCAGACCGCCGGCCAGACCTTCGCTGTCATCGAGAAGCACCTTGAGAATATGCAGGGGCGTGAATTGCTGATGGCCCTCACGCACGGCCAACGTCTGTGCCGACTGGATGAATCCCTTCACACGGTCGGTATATTTTTCAATGTTCATTTCGGGTTTCCCTCAGCCTGCCATGTGTCCGCCCCGAAGGCACGGATTTTGGCATCTTCAATGGGTTTCCGCCACCGGCGCTGACATTCCTCAACCCGGCGCGGCGACCGGCATTGCACCGGCCTGAGCGTCATGTGGGAACTGCGGTTCGCCTGCGAAAGAGGCAGGGCTGAAATTTTGGCGGACGTGGCGAAAGGCGGCGAATTCGCCTAGGACTGAGCGATGCCAGATCATGACGCCGTCACCCTTCACAGCATCTATCGCTACCCGGTCAAAGGCCTGTCGCCGGAACCGCTGGAAAGCGCCGCCTTACAACAGGGCGAGACGCTGCCTGCGGACCGGCGCTATGCCATCGAGAACGGTCCCATCGGCTTCGACCCCGCCGATCCGAAATATTTTCCGAAAATCCGGTTCCTGATGCTGATGCGGAACGAGCGGCTCGCCGGACTTCAGACCCGGTTCGACGATGCAAGCAATGTTCTGACGATCAGGCACAACAACGCGGAAGCCGCGCGTGGCAATCTCGAAACGCCCGAGGGCCGCGCCGAGATCGAAAAATTCTTCGCGGACAATTTCGCAAGCGACCTGAGGGGGCCGCCGAAAGTTCTCGCGGCACCCGGCCACAGCTTCTCGGACGTCGCCGCCAAGGTGGTGTCGATCATCAATCTGGCCAGCGTGGCCGCCATCGAGACCATGGTCGGGCAGCCGGTCCACCCGCTGCGCTTCCGCGGCAATCTCTATGTCAGCGGCTGGCCCGCGTGGCACGAGTTCGATCTGTTGGGAAAAGAACTGACGATCGGCGATGTGCGGCTGAAAGTGATCAAGCGGATCGTGCGCTGCGCTGCCGTCAATGTCGATCCGGTCACCGCCGAACGCGACCAGAATATCCCGCACGCGCTGATGCAAATGTTCGATCACGCCGATTGCGGCGTCTATGCAGAAGTGATCACCGGCGGCGATATCAAGACCGGCGATTCCATCACCGTACTTGAAGAACAACGATTGCTCTGAGCGAGGTGCCGTCACCCTGAGGAGCGCGCTCTTGCGCGCCTCGAAGGGCGACGGCATTTGGTTCGTCATCCTTCGAGGCTCGCAGAAGACGGCTCGCACCTCAGGATGGCGCGTTCAGTCAAAAAGCCATCAGCTCGACGGCATGACGTAGGCGTAGACGCGCCCGCGCGAATAGGTCGCCTCGGCGACACGGTGGCCGTGATTGCCGGAAATCACGATCGGGTTGCCCTTGGCGTCGATGCCGCTGACGATACCGACATGGCCGCCGCGGCGGCCGCGCGACATCACCGCAATGGCGCCGACCTGCGGGCCGGAGATGCGCTGGCCGTAGCCCGCGAACGAACGCGCCATGTCGGAACCGGTGCCTTTGTGGCCGGAACGCTCGAGAACCATGTTCATGAAGCGCGCGCACCACAGGCTGGAACGACCGGTGGGATTGCCGCTGCCGATGTAACGCCGCGCTTCCGCAACGACGTTCGATCCGCCGAAGCCGCCGAAACCCTGCGGCGCTGATCCTTCCGCAGATGCCGCCGCTGCTGCGGCGTAGCGCCCGCGCCGCGCGTGATGGCGGTAGCGGTGACCATAGTGCTTCTTGGCGTGATGCTTGGAATGGTGAGCGTGATAGTGCCGGCTTGCGCCGTGATGCGGCCTCGCCGAAGCCGGAGTCGCCAACGCGACGATAGCCACCGAACACAACGCCAGTGCGGCGCTTCGAAGTGGCAGGCGAAAGTTACGCGATACAGTCATCCAATAGTCCTCGTGACACCCCTAATGCCCCATCGTTCGCACGCGAACGACATACTGCGGCGCACAAAACGGGCGGATGTGACGAGAGCAAGACGCGATGAGGCGCACGCGGAGTCATTTCGCGGCGATAGCGGGATTATTTCGTGGCGAGAATGCGAACATACACGGCCACATTGGAGCCGCGAATATTAATCGCGGCGCGTGAGCAGGAAGACGCCCTGCTCGCCGAACATATTCCAGAACCACCATGGCGCGTTGAGCCGCAACGGCCGGCCGTAAAGATCGAGCGCGACGGCGCGCTCCATGTTGACGTTGATCTCGTTACAGAGCTGCACGAAATCCTTGATGGTGCAGAAATGGATGTTCGGCGTGTCGTACCATGTCGCCGGCAGATTGTCGGTGCGCGGCATCTGGCCCTTCACCAGCAACTGGAGGCGCATTTTCCAGTGGCCGAAATTCGGAAACGACACGATGGCGCGGTGGCCAATGCGCAGCAGGTTTTCCAGCACCACGCGCGGCTGGCGCGTTGCCTGCAAGGTCTGCGACAGGATCACGTAATCGAACGCATCGTCGGGATAGTTGATCAGATCGGTGTCGGCGTCGCCCTGCACCACCGCCAGTCCCTTGGCGACGCAGCGGTTGACGCCCTCGCGCGACAGCTCGATGCCGCGGCCGTCGACGCCGCGCGTTTCCAGCAGACGAAGCAGATCGCCCTCGCCGCAGCCGACGTCGAGCACCCGCGAGCCGGGCTCCACCATCTGCGCGACCAGCAAATGGTCGGCGCGATAGCCGTTCTCGGTAACGGGAAGAACCGCGGTCGGCCGGAACGCGTGATCCTGAATTGTCATGTTAGCGGCTCGCCGAGGTCAGGCCGTGCGCGGACGCGGCGGATTCCAGGAAGGCGCGGGAGATCTCGATGAACTCGGGCACGTCCAGCAGGAACGCATCGTGTCCCCTGTCGGTTTCGATTTCCGCGAACGACACCCGCGCACTGCCGGCATTGAGCGCATGCACGACCGCGCGTGCCTCCGATGTCGGAAACAGCCAGTCGCTGGTGAACGACACCACGCAGAAGCGCGTGCGGGTGCCGCGCCAGGCTTCCGCCAGCACGCCGTCATGATCGGCGGCGATGTCGAAATAGTCCATTGCGCGCGTCAGATAGAGATAGCTGTTGGCGTCGAAGCGCTCGACGAATGACGAGCCCTGATGGCGCAGGTAACTCTCGACCTCGAAATCCGCATCGAACGAAAACGTCGGCACCTCGCGATCCTGCAAACGCCGACCGAACTTGCGATGCAGCGCCGCGTCGGAGAGATACGTGATGTGCGCGGCCATACGCGCGACACCGAGCCCGCGATGCGGATGGGCGTCGTCTTCGAAGTAGCGCCCGCCGCGCCAATCCGGATCGGCCATCACAGCCTGACGGCCGAGTTCGTGGAATGCGATGTTCTGCGCCGAATGCCGCGTGCTGCATGCCACCGCCAATGCGGAGAACACGCGCTCCGGGTAGGCCGCGGTCCATTGCAGCGCCTGCATGCCGCCCATCGAGCCGCCGACCACAGCGAACAGTTTCTCGATGCCGAGATGATCGAGCAGCATCGCCTGCGCCCGCACCATGTCGGGGATGGTGATGACCGGAAAATCCAGTCCCCACAATTTGCCGGTGGCGGGATTGGTCGATGACGGCCCCGTTGAGCCCATGCAGCCGCCGACCACGTTGGCGCAGACGACGTAGTAGCGGTCCGTGTCGATCGGTTTGCCGGAACCGACGAGCGTTTCCCACCAGCCGCGCTTGCCGGTGACGGGGTGCACGTTTGCGACATGCTGATCCCCAGTCAGCGCATGGCAGATCAGGATGGCGTTCGACCGATCCGCATTGAGCTGGCCGTAAGCCTGATAGGCAATCTGGAATGGCGCGAGATCGATGCCGCAATCCAGCCGCAGCGGCTTGTCCGCACCGAATTGCGCGACCAGCGACGACGGATGATCCGCCTCGTGTGCGCGCTCAGTAGACGCCGTGTCACTCTTCAACGGTTTGACATTAACCATCTTGTTACTGGCCTCCTCAGAAGGTCTCGAAGACCAACATCGGAAATCAGGCCACAAAAAACCCGGCCTGAAACGAGGTTCGGCCGGGATCACTTATGTCCCCGGCCTGTTTAGCGAGTTGTTTAACGTGGCTGCAAGCCGGCCGGCTCAAATGACCACGGAATAGCTAAGTTACTAATCACGAACGGCCTTTTCGTCAAGCTGCACCGCGAAATCGCAAGGCCACCCTGCTCTGGCCGGAGGCCGGAATTGCCAATGTTTTCTTTGCTTTCAGGCGCTCTCCTGCCTATCAATGCGCCCGTCACCTCTTTCCATTTTTGACCAATTCCAGAGGGCCTTGCGCCGCAAGCCGCGTTCGGACCCAAGTTGAACCGATGACCAAGCAACCGCCATCACTGCAGGACCTGCGCCGCGAAATCGATTCCATCGATGAGCAGGTGCACGAGTTGCTGATGAAGCGCGGCGACATCATCGACCGTCTCATCTCGGTGAAGAAGACGCAGGAAGTCGGCTCGGCCTTCCGGCCCGCACGCGAAGCCGACATGATGCGCCGTCTCGCGCAGCGTCATCGCGGCATCCTGCCGCTCGACACCGTCGAGAGCATCTGGCGCGTCATCATCTCGACGTTCACTTACGTGCAGGCGCCGTTCTCGGTGCATGCCGATCTGTCTGTCGGCGAGTCCGCGATGCGCGACTCGGCGCGATTCCATTTCGGCTTCACCGTTCCGTTCGTCGCGCACTTCAATGCCGAAGCCGCGGTCGAAGCCGTTGCAAAATCCAAGGGCGATCTCGCGCTGATCTCGGCGGTCAGCAGCCGTATGCCGTGGTGGATCGCACTCGAGCCTGCGGCCGCGCCGAAGATCATCGCGCGCTTGCCGTTCGTCGAGCGCGCCGATCATCCGGCGGCGCTGCCGGTGTTCGTGGTCTCGCGCGTTGCCGCGGATGCGATGGTCACCGAGGTTGAGATGTGGAGCGTTCGCGTATCCGGCTGGAGCGCGGATGTGGCGCGCGCGCTGTCGCCGTTTTCCGAGATTATCGCCGTCCCCGACACGGCGTCCGACGGCGCAGCCTTGCTGATCTCGGTTCCGGGCCCGGATGGCCTGAAGAAAATCACCGCCGCGCTGGTCGCGGCCGGCGCATCGGTGCGTTCATCGGCTCTCGTCGGCAGCCATGCAACGCGCTATACGGTGCCGCCGACCACTGCGTCCAAATAGTCTTTCTTTTCGGAGTTCAAGTTGATGTCTCGTCCTGTGCCGAAGCCAGGCATTCTCGATATTGCGCCTTACACGCCAGGCAAGAGCGGCGCCGGGCTGACCGGCCGCGTCTTCAAGCTGTCCGCGAACGAGACCCCGCTCGGGCCGTCGCCGAAAGCCATTGCCGCCTACAAGGCTGCTGCCGATCATCTGGAGGATTACCCGGAAGGCACCTCGCGCGCGCTGCGCGAAACCATCGGACGGACTTACGGGCTCGATCCCGACCGCATCATCTGCGGCGCGGGCTCGGATGAACTCCTCAACTATCTCGCGCACACCTATCTTGGCCCCGGCGACGAAGCGATTCACACCACCCACGGCTTTCTGGTTTACCCGATCGCGACCATGGGCAACGGCGCCATCAATGTGATCGCGCCCGAGAAGAACTACACCGCCGACGTCGACGCGATTCTCGGTGCCGTGACGCCGCGCACCAAGATGGTGTGGCTGGCGAATCCGAACAATCCGACCGGCACCTATGTGCCGTTCGACGAGGTCAAGCGGCTGCGCGCCGGGTTGCCGTCGCATGTGCTGCTGGTGATCGACGCGGCCTATTCGGAGTACGTCACGAAGAACGACTATGAGGCCGGCATCGAGATGGTCGCCACCACCGACAACACGGTGATGACGCGCACCTTCTCGAAGATTCACGGCCTTGCATCGCTGCGCGTCGGCTGGATGTACGGCCCGGCGAACATCATCGATGCGGTGAATCGCATTCGCGGCCCGTTCAACGTTTCGACGCCCGCGTCGGATGCGGCTATCGCCTCGCTGGAAGACACCGAGCACCAGAACAAGTCGCGCGTGCATAACGATGCGTGGCGCACTTGGCTGACCGATGAAATCGGCAAACTCGGACTCGAGGTGACGCCGAGCGTTGCGAACTTTGTTCTGATCCACTTCCCGCTGGAGAAGGGCAAGACCGCCGACGACGCCGATGCCTTCCTCACCAAGCGCGGCCTGATCCTGCGCGCGCTGAAGAACTACAAGCTGCCGCATGCGCTGCGCATGACCGTCGGCACCGAGGAAGCCAACCGCCTCGTGGTCGCCGCGCTTGCCGAATTCATGGGGCAGAAGTGAGCGCCGAGCCATTATTCGGGCGGATCGCGCTGATCGGCTTCGGCCTGATCGGCGGCTCGATTGCGCGTGCGGCACGCGCCCAGGGGCTTGCGGGAGAGATCGTGGCCACCGCGCGCTCGCCGGCGACCCGCGCACGCGTGCAGGAACTCGGTATCGTCGATCGCGTGGTGGACACAAACGCCGAAGCCGTGAAGGACGCTGACCTCGTCATCCTGTCCATCCCGGTCGGCGCCTGCGGGCCGGTCGCGGAGGAAATTGCGCCGTATCTCAAGCCGGGCGCGATTGTCTCCGATGTCGGCTCCGTCAAAGGCATGGTGCTGCGGGACATGGCCCCGAATCTGCCGAAGACCGTTCATTTCATTCCGGCGCATCCTGTGGCGGGCACCGAACATTCCGGCCCCGATTCAGGCTTCGCTGAACTGTTCATCAACCGCTGGTGCATCCTGACGCCGCCGCCGGAGGCAGATCACGCCGCCGTCGAGAAACTCGCGGCGTTCTGGCGTGCGCTTGGCGCCAATGTCGAAACCATGGCGGCCGATCATCATGACCTCGTGCTCGCCGTCACCAGCCATCTGCCGCATCTGATCGCCTACACCATCGTCGGCACCGCCGATGAACTGGAAGACGTGACACAGGCGGAAGTGCTGAAGTTCTCGGCGGGCGGCTTCCGCGACTTCACCCGCATCGCGGCGTCCGATCCGACCATGTGGCGCGACGTGTTCCTCGCCAACAAGGATGCCGTGCTGGAAATGCTCGGCGCGTTTCAGGAAGATCTCTCGAAGCTCACCCGCGCGATCCGCCGCGGTGACGGCGAGGCGCTGTTCGATCACTTCACACGCACGCGGGCTATCCGCCGCGGCATCGTCAATCTCGGTCAGGAAACCGCCGATCCGGATTTCGGCCGCAAGCACGCGAACCTGCCGAAGCCGGCGGACAAGCCGTAGCACGTCGATCTCTCGACTTGTCATAACCGGGCTTGTCCCGGTGATCCCGACAAACAGAGCACAGTGCCCATGCTATCGAGATGGCCGGGACAAGCCCGGCCATGACAGTCTTGTTGCTGCGAGCAGACTCAAAACAGCGGCGCGGTCTGTGCGATCCGCAGAGGGCCGATGGAAATCACGCCCTCGGTGAACTTCAACGGAAACGCCCGTGCTGGCTTGCCTTCGAGCGTCGAGGCCTGACCGAGCATGTTGATGCCCGCGACCACGCCGGCATTGGCGTTCTTGCGCGCGACATTGCCGAGGCCCGGAATCATCCGGTCGAGCGCACCGATCACCTTGTTGACGTCCTGCGCGCTGATGCCGGGTGCGATGCGATCGACGCTCGATTGCGGCACGCCCTCCATCAAGAGTTTGTCGATGCCAAGTTGCGTTACCACTCGCTCGAGCCCGGTAACCGTCATCGTCAGTTCGCCGTCGAGATAACCGGTCGGTGTAAGAGCGAGCGACCCCGCGGCGACCGCGATGGTCTCGCCCTGCTGCACGCGCGACTGGGTGAAATCGAGGCGGCCGCCGGCAGCCTGAATTTCTCGAAAGCGTTCCGGCCAGGGTTTCGGCGCGAAGTCCTTCAACCCGCGCAGCAGCGCGCGAATATCCGCGTCGAACGGTTCGGCGAGAATCGGATGCAATCCCTGCAGGCTTCCTGCCGTCACCTGAAACGCGGTTTCCACCACCGGATTGTTTGACAATGAACCTTCCAGCAGGCGCGTATGCAATTCGAGATGCTTTGCACGCAACAAAGGTGTCTGGGCCGAAGCATTCATGCGATCGAGCGCCGGATCGTCGAACACCAGCGAGACGCGCTGCGGCGTGGGCAAACCGGACGCACTGGCGCGGCCCGTGGTCCAGCCCGCGACGAACGACGGCGCTTCGCCGCGGCCTGCGACCGTCGCCGGTCCGGTGAATTCGGCGATGATTTTCGTCGGATCGTAAACCTGCGCGACAACCAGAATATCTTTCAGCCGCGCGATGAGCTGGGTCTGGTCGGCGGTTTGCGACGTCAGCGTCACCACCGGACTTTCGCAGCGAACCTCCATGCGGAACGGAAAGCCCGCGACCGAGCGGCTGCCACACTCATAGGCCCGTCCGGATTTTGCCTCGCGCGTGCGCCACTCGTCGAATTTCTCGTCGACGTGGGAGGCGGCATAGAACCAGAACCCGCTCCACGCCGCGGCTGCGACGAGGACCAGAACAGGCATTACAAAAACGGGCCAGAGGCGGCGGCGAGGTGCAATGGGAGATGTAGGCATGACGGGAGCTAGATCACCTGAATCGGGCATTTGAAAGGTGCACTGTTCGCGGAAATCGCGTTGAAGTCCATATGGTTGCACGCGCGACATATGGCTGGTAGGCGTGGTCTATCAGGTGACACGCTATGGCCGCAAAAATCCTTGCAGAATCGGAGTTTCCCGAGGGCGACCTTTGGGTTTTCGGCTACGGATCGCTGATCTGGAAGCCGGGTTTCGCTTTCCTTGAACAGAAGCCGGCGCGGCTGATCGGCGAGCACCGTTCGCTCTGCATCTACTCGATGGTCCATCGCGGCACCTACGAAAAACCCGGACTGGTGCTGGGGCTCGATCGCGGTGGGGCCTGTCAGGGCGTCGCGTTCAGGGTGGCGGCGGCTCTCCGAAAGGAAACGGTCGCCTATCTGCGCGAACGCGAGCAGGTCACTGGCGTCTATCGCGAGGTCATTCGCTCCGTCTGGCTTCAGGGCGATGCCCGCCAGAGGGTCAGCGCGCTCGCTTATGTCGCCGACCGCAGCCACGATCAGTATGCCGGACGGCTGACGATGGACGAGCAGCTAAGATTGGTGCGGCAAGGTCATGGCGCTTATGGGCCGAATGACGAATACGTCATCGCGACGGTGACCGCACTGGAAGCACAGGGCGTTCGCGACGCGCCGCTGCATCGGCTCGCAGCGATGCTCCATGGCGAAGGCGCCCTGCACCGCCGCACCTGATCGATACGGTCACGATCTGACGGATGCTGCGACCGGCGCGGAAAAACCGATCAAGCGCACCTGCTCCTCGCGCCCTGCTTTCACCAGCCGATCGGTCGCCTCTTCGATCACGGCCTGCATGCGCGCGGTGAACTCGTGACGCTTGAGGCCTGCCGGAATCGGATCGAGAAATTCGATGACGAGCGTTCCGGGGTAGCGCAGGAAGGTTCGGCGCGGCCAGAACAATCCGGAATTGAGCGCCACGGGAATGCAGGGCACACCGGCCTCGCCATAAATCAGGCTGACGCCGTTCTTGTAGTCCGGCGGCGCGCTGACGGCACGTCGCGTTCCTTCAGGAAAAATCAGGAGTTGACGGCCGCGCCGGATTTCGCGGGCAGCGCGCCTGGTGATGTCGATCAAGGTGCGTCCGCCAGCTTTGCGATTGACGCCAATCATGCCGGCCTTGCTAAGATACCAGCCGAACAACGGAAGCCACAGCAACTCGCGCTTCAGGATATAAAGCGGCTGATCAAAGAATTGCAGCAGCGCGAAGGTTTCCCAGGCCGACTGATGTTTCGAGGCGACGATCAGCGGACCCTTCGGGATTTTGTCGAGGCCGCGATATTCGACCCTGGTGTTGCAGATGATCCGCATCCACCAGATGCTCGTCTTGCCCCAGTTGGTCGCGATCCAGACAATCCCCGCACGCGGCATCGCATAGGTCGGGAGACCGAGCAGCACCCAGAAAACAAGGTTCAGATAGAAAACAATATTGTAGAGCAGCGAACGCAAAAATACCGAAACCATCGATGAACCCGCTAGTGTCCTGAATCCGACGTTCGCCTCATCTTGCAGCCCCTTCAAAGCGAACGTCGGATTCGAAAGGACACTAGCAAATTATAGTTGCTAGTGGTCCTTTGGTTCTGACATTCGCAAAGAGTGCCGCTGAGGTGGGATGCGAATGTCAGAACCGGACCACTAGTTATTAGTTGGCGGACGCGGTGGCCGGCTTCGAAGGCGGGACAGGCTGTGTGCCGATTTCCGGCATGCCGCCCTGCCCCACGCCGCCGAAAGCGACCCGCGTCTGCGCAAAAACATATTTCGCGTATTCCGATAGCAGGAGCCGTAATGCGGCGCCACTCGTCCACCACGGCTCTTCGCGCCATTTGTCGCCGACCACGGCAAACGGAACCAGCTCGATGTCCGGCATGGCGTGGGACAGTTCAACGATGGCGCGCGGCATGTGATAGTTCGACGTCACCACGATCAGGGAGTGGAAGCCGCGCTCCAGCGCCCAGCGCCGCGTCTCCGTCGCATTGCTGCGGGTATTGACCGCCGACCGATCCAGATCGACGCAGCAGGTGAGCAACCGCTGGCTGTCGGGCAGCGTGCGCTGAATGTCGCTGTAGCCGCTGGTCGGATGCACCCCGGAGATCAGAAGCCTGCGGCCATAGCCCGCCGAGAGCAGATCCAGCGCATCCGAGACTCGTGACGAGCCGCCGGTGAGAACCACGATGCCATCGGCATTGCGCGACGGCTTTTCCTCCGACGGCGGCACCCGCGACAGGAAATCGACAAAGCCCAGTCCGATAAAGAGAAGGATTCCGGCGCAGGCAAGCATCACAACGCGATGGCGCAAGCGCCCGTGCGTCGGCGTGGTATCGCGGCTGTGTGTGGTCTCGGGCAATCTCAACTCGCTCAAGCGCACGTGATGGTGTTGCGCGGTTCTCAGTGTATCTCAAAATCCGGCGTGGCTGTGGCCTCAAACGCCGCCAACACCATGTTTTTACGGGTTATCTTCAGCCGAAGCGTGTCTTCCTCGGCTGAAAACAAGCTCAATCGATCTCTTCAAGGGTCGCAAACAGCGTGCGCCGCGAGGCCCACGCCGTGACCGCAGCGATCATCAGGGTCTGGGCGGCAAGCACCAGATAACCCGAGGCCGGCAGAGCGAATGTCCCCAATAACGCCGCGAACTGATCGCCCACCGGTGTCCCCGAGAACCAGCTTGCGATGGATTCCGAAAATCCGAATGTCAGCATCGCGGCGAGGCCCCCGATCAGACCGCCCTCAAGACCCAGCCGCAGAAAATGGCGCAGAAAACGGTTGGCGATATAGCGATCCTGCGCGCCGACGAAATGCAGCACTTCGACGATCGGCCGGTTGGCCGCCATCGCACCTCGCGTGGCAAACGACACCGAGATCACGGTCGCCACAATCACGAGGATCAGAATGCCGGTGCCAGCCAGAACGATCGCGCCAGTCATCGAGCGCATGCGCTCGATCCACGCGCGGTGATCGTCGATGGTGGCGGACGGAGCGGCCTGGGCGACACTGCGGCGCAGGGCCACGAGATCCGGCGTCGAGCCCGGTGCGACGCGCAACACAATTACGCGCGGAACGGGAAGATCGTCGAGCGACAGTCCGGTGCCCAGCCACGGCTCCAGAAGCCGCGCCGACTCGGCCTTGCTGAACGGCCGCACCTCGAGAATTCCAGGCTGCGCCCGCGCCGCTTCTATGATCGCGCGAACGTCGCGTTCGATGTCGCGGCCCGGCGAGGGCCGCAACTGGATCGTGAGTTCGCTGGAGACGTCGGACTGCCATTCGGCCGCCGACGCGCGCACCAGCAACACCGCACCGGTCGTCATCGACGCCAGATACGTCATGATGGCGACGACCGCGATCAGCGCACGCCCCGAGATCGATCCGCGCGGGACGATCGGCGACAGGTTTCGCGCATTCACCGCGACTTCCGACGTGTTGTCGCCCAGATCCATCATGATCTTGCGGTCATCAATCATAGATGTGCAGCCGCGATTCATGCAGCACCATGCGCCGCGCCTCGTATTGATCCATCAACGCGATGTCGTGGGTCGCGATGATGACGGCGGTGCCGGACTTGTTCAATTGAATGAAGAGGCTGAGCAGCCGCCGCGCCAGCGACGGATCGACGTTGCCGGTGGGCTCGTCCGCCAGCAGCAGTTGAGGCCGGGAGATCACCGCGCGCGCAATCGCGGCGCGCTGCTTCTCGCCGCCTGACAGGATCGGCGGCAGCGCATCCATCCGCTTGCCGAGACCGACCCAGTTGAGCAGATCGATGACTTCCTTGCGGTAGCTGGATTCGCTGCGACCCATCACGCGGAACGGCAGCGCGACGTTTTCATATGTCGTCATGTGATCGAGCAGCCGGAAATCCTGCAACACGATGCCGATGCGCGAACGCAGGTCGGCGCGCGCGTCCTTGTCGAGCAGCGACACATCCCTGCCGAACAGATTGACCAGACCGCGCGTCGGCCGCAGCGACAGGAACAGCATGCGCAGCAGCGAGGTCTTGCCGGCGCCGGACGGCCCGGTGAGAAACTGGAACGAGCGGGCGGGGATCTGGAAGGTCAGGTCGCGCAGAATCTCCGGGCCGAGCCCGTAGCGCAAACCGACATTTTCGAACCGAACCAATCTCAGCTCCGTTCGACATGACCGATGGAGACGCCGCCCCCGGTGCAGACCGGGTTTGGCCAGCAACCGCAGGAGCGGATGCCATAAAACGCTTTTGCGTCCGTTATGGTTTCCGATTCGTTAACGGACGCCAGATAGCCTCTAGTGGTCCGATTCCGGCATTCGTATTCCCTCGCTGCAGGCACGTCTGCGAATGCCGGAATCGAAGGACCACTAGCAGCATAAGCTTCTGGTGGAGTTCTGGATTTGACATTCGCGATGCGAGTTCGCGGTTTCTGGGTCGCGAATGTCAAATCCACTCCACCGGGTGCGTTCATTCTGGCGATTCGTCCATGCATATCGTTTGCCCCCATTGTACGACATCTTACGCGGTCGATCCGGCCAATTTCAGCGCGGCGGGACGCCGTGTGCGTTGCGCCCGCTGCCAGGAAGTCTGGCTCGCCGTGCCGCAGGAACTGGCCTCGGCCATGTCCGGGTACGAAGTGGAAGACGCCCCGCCGCAGGATGGTTTTGGAGCACGGGACGGCGGATCGGGCGGGTGGCGCGATAGCGATGTGCCGCGCGTCGAAAGCCCGTCCATTTCCAGCGACTGGTCCGAGCCACCGGCCGCGCAACAAGCCGTCGAGGCCGACCAGAACTGGACCGCACTGGCCCAGCAGGAGGCAATGACCGAGACCGCCCCAGCCAAATCCTCCCGGTTCAATAAACTCGGATCATCCGTCGCGCCATTCCTGAAATCCGCGAATTGGGCGAAAGCCCTCCCCGGCGTCCTGACCCTACCGACGGCCTGCATGGCGCTCGGCGCGATCGTGTTCGCCCTTCTCGCCTGGCGCGCCGATGTGGTGCGCGCGATGCCGCAGACGGCCGCCTTCTACAAAATGATCGGCATGGGTGTGAACCTGCGCGGCCTCGCCTTCGAGGATCTCAAGATCAGCACCGAGACAGTGAACAACAAGACGGTCTTGCTGATCGAAGGAGCGCTCGTCGATGTCGCGCGCAGGTCGGTGGAAATTCCGCGGCTGCGGTTCATCGTGCGCGATGCCAATGGCGCGGATATCTATGCGTGGAATGCCGTGCTGGAGCAGCCCGTGCTCAACCCCGGCGAGCGGGCCTGGTTCAAGACACGGCTGGCGTCGCCGCCGGCCGAAGGCCGCGAAATTGCCGTGAGGTTCTTCCACAAGCGGGATATTGCGACCGGAGGAACCTGATGTCCCGCGTTTTGATCGCCGACGATGAGGAGTCGATGCGCCTGCTGGTGGCGCGTGCGATCGCCATGGACGGCCACGAGATCGTGACCGCCGAGGACGGCGCCGAGGCACTGGAGATTCTGAACCAGGACAATGGTGCGTTCGATCTTCTGCTCACCGACATCAAGATGCCCGTGATGGACGGCATCGCGCTGGCGCTGGCCGCCGCGCGCGATTTTCCCCGGTTGACGATCCTCCTGATGACCGGCTTCGCGGATCAGCGCGAGCGGGCATCCGGCCTGGAAGCCATCGTCCACGACGTCATCACCAAGCCGTTTGCGGTGGCGGATATCCGCACCGCGGTCGCGGACGCGCTGGCGTCGCGCGAGGACTAAACATCTTTAGTTGGCGCGTTTTCTTCACGCGAACCGGTTCCCACCCTCGGGTCAAGCCCGAGGGCATGCTTCGCTCGAAAACGCTGTGATTATTCTGCCAATTGTGTCGCCGTCTCTTTTGGGCGAAGCGTCAGCCGCGTCAGGATGAAGGCCGCGACCGCGCAGACCGCAATCGTGGTCACCATTGGCAGCGCCGTTCCGTTGAAGAAGGCGCTGGCGACAACAATCATCACCGCGCCTGTGATCATCTGCAACGTACCGCCCAGCGCCGACGCCATACCGGCGATCGGGCCATGATCTTCCAGCGACAGCACCATGGTTGAAGGGATGACAAGGCCAAGCCATGCGAAGGCGAGAAACAGCATCGCAACCAGAACTGCAAGACTGTCCGAGCCGGCAGCCACCACGGCGAACAAGGCGACGGCCATCACCGTGAAGCAGGTTACGGCCACTGACACCACCCGTGCGATCCCGAACCGCGCGGCGAGATAGCCGCTGAATTGCGAAGCGCCGATAAAGCCGATGGCGTTGAGGGAAAACGTCAGGCCGTATTGCATCGGCGTCAGGCCGAAGTGGCCGATATAGATGAAGGACGAACTGGCGAGGAAAGCGAAGAAACTCGCCATACCGAAACCGCCGATGAAGGTCAGTCCGAGGAAGCGCCAGTCGCGGAACAGTTCGCCGAAGCCATCCAGCACACTGCGAACACTGACCTCCACCCGCTCTTCGGGCGGCCGGGTTTCGGGCAGCACGAAAGCGACCAACAGAAACGAGAGGATCGAGGCAATGGTGACGGCGACGAACACCGCGCGCCAGCCGAACGGAACGATCAGGCCACTGCCGACCAGCGGCGCCAGGATCGGCGAGACGCTGAACACCAGCATGACCAGCGACATCAGGCGTGTCGCATCGACGCCGGTGTGCAGGTCGCGGATTACCGCGCGCGGAATCACCATCACCGCGGCTGCACCAAGACCCTGTACAAAGCGGAAGAAGATCAGCCACGCGATGCTCGGCGCGAGTCCGCAGCCGATGCTACCGAGCGCGAAGATCACGATCCCGAAATAGAGCGGCGGCTTGCGGCCCACCATGTCCGAGACCGGCCCATAGACGATCTGGCAGACCCCGAACGCCACAAAGAACGCCATCAGCGTCATCTGGGTGGCCGCGGTGGACGCGTGCAGGTCCACCGCAATCGCCGGCAGGGCCGGCAGATACATATCGATGGCGAACGGCCCGATCGCGGACAGCAGGCCCAACACGATCGCGTTCTTTGCAAAACTTGATGACATGGCGTGACGTATCCTGAACATTCTTGGCGTTTGTGTGAGCGGACGCGCTCAGGCCGCGCGGCCCATATGCGAAGTTGTTGTGGCGGACTGCGAAAAATGGTCAATGCCATGGAGAGCGCAGACGGCGTCAATCAAGAAGCGGGACGGGACATGACCAAGGGACAACGGAAGGTCGCGCTGGTGACGGGCGCTGCGCGCGGCATCGGGCTTGCCGCCGCGAAGCGGTTTCTGGCGGAAGGCTGGCAGGTCGCGCTGCTCGACATCGAGAAAGACCTGCTCGCCCAGACCTTCAAGGCGCTCGCTGCACCCGACACCACGCTGGCGATCCATTGCGACGTGTCGGACGCCGATGCGGTCGCCGACGCATTCAAGCAGGCTGTCCAGCATTTCGGACGGCTCGACGCGCTGGTCAACAATGCCGGCATTGCGATCTTCAAGCCGCTGCTGGAAACAACACAGGCCGATTGGGATCGCGTGCTGGCGGTGAACCTGACCGGACCGTTCCTCTGCACGCAGGCGGCGGCGCCGCTGATGCGGGAGACCGGCGGCGGCGCGATCGTGAACATCACCTCGATCTCGGCGCTTCGCGCCTCGACGCTCCGCACCGCTTACGGCACGAGCAAAGCGGGACTGGCCCATCTCACCAAACAGTTCGCGGTCGAACTCGCCACGCTTGGCATCCGCGTCAACGCGGTTGCGCCGGGCCCAGTCGATACCGCGATGGCGAAAGCGGTGCATACGCCCGCGATCCGTGCGGACTATCACGATACCATCCCGCTCAATCGTTACGGCCTCGAGGAAGAACTCGCGGAGGCGATCTTCTTCCTGTGCAGTGACCGCGCCAGCTACATCACCGGACAGATGCTCTCGGTCGATGGCGGATTCGAAGCCACCGGCATCGGCCTGCCGACGCTGCGCGGCGAAGGACGCAACGGCTGAGAACAAGTCACGTTCACGGTTTCGGATTGTTAGACGCTTATGCGGCCGCACCTCCCATGTGCATCGTTCTGCGGCTGTCAGTTCGCCGCGGACGGCCGGCCTCGATCCGGGATTGCCCCATGCCGTCGGTGATATCCACGATCTGCCTCTGATACTCGGCAAACATCGCGGTCGAGATCCAGTCTTCGTAGTGATCTTCGGTTTCAAACACGCTGATGAGCAAAGCCGAATTTCCATCGACATCGCGATAGACCCGGCCGCCATGGAAACCGGGAACCCGGTCCGCGAAGCGATCGCGCGCCGCTTCCAGCAACCTCGCCAGTTCGTCGATCTTTCCCGGCTTGGGCGTGAAACTGTTGATGAGCACGAACGGCCGCGGCGGGCTGTCCGGTGATTGAACCCGATCCTGATACTTCGCTGTTGGCATGTTTCCATCTCTGATTGTCGGTCACTCACCGCATGGCGATGCTTGCGGCGACGATGAGGGTAGCCTAAAACCTCAACCATAGTTGAGGTCAAGCAACGATGAAGCAAAACAAGCCTGCCGGAATTGCACGGGAGCTGAGCGTCGGTGAGGTGGCTGAACGCTGCGGTGTTCCCGTCTCCACCCTCCATTTCTATGAATCGAAGGGACTGATTTCGAGTTCGCGAAACCGCGGCAACCAGCGCCGCTATCCGCGAGCGGTCTTGCGCCGTGTCGCCGTCATCAAGGTGGCGCAGAGCACCGGATTGCCGCTCGCGACAATCCGGAATGCGCTGGCGTCGCTCCCTGACGGACGCGTCCCGACGGTCAAGGATTGGGCCAGGCTGTCGGCGGCGTGGCGCGCCGAGCTCGACGATCGGATCGCCACGTTGACCCGCCTGCGCGACAAGCTGAACGGTTGCATCGGATGCGGATGCCTGTCGCTCAAGACCTGCCCGCTTCGCAATCCGCACGACAAGGCGCGAGAACAGGGTCCGGGCGCGAGGTTGTTTGATCGATAGCGTGGACACCGCATCGCTCCGTCATTTCTCCGCGACAGCCTTCATGCTGGACAGGCCCTGCTGAAACTGGCCGCCGACCATGCGGTCCATCTTGAAGATCATGTGCATGATCTTCGCCATGTAGGGCGCCGGACCATGCATGGCCCAGGTGACGGTCGTCGTGCTGCCCAGTGGCCGCATGGTGAACTCGGCGATGTTGTGGGCCTCGAACGGGCTGAAGAAATCCAGCTTGATGACGATCTTAGATGCAGGCGTCGCTTCAAGAATCTCCATGCGGCCATGGCCGATATTCTTGTTGCCGGTCCACTCGTACACAGAGCCCTTGCCGCTCGGCGCGCCGCTGAAGGTCCGCTGCATGGCGGGATCGACATGCTCGTAGGGCGACCATGATCCCCAGTTCTTGTAGTCGTTGATCAGCGGAAAGATCTTGTCCGCGGGCGCGTTGATATCGATCGAACGCTCTATGCGGAATGTGTTCGGCCGTAGCGCTGCGAGGATGAGAACGATCGCGATCACAACAGCGAGGATGATGGCAATATACATCAGGGTGGTCATGTTACTCTCCGTCTCAGATGTGATTGAGTTCAGGCGTCAGCGACGCCAGGGGAAGATCAGACGCAGCCGCTCGTCGCGGAGATAAAGCCCGCCCCAGAGCAGGATGCCGAGATAGACGCCGAACAGCGTGTGGCTGAACAGCGGGCTGCCGGCGCGAACATGCACATAGATCGCGCCGCCGAGATATCCGGTCAGCAGGATCGCGCCGAGCACCGAAGTCCGCGGATATGCATAGAGCAGCGTGCCGGCAAGCGTCAGCACGCCAAGGGTCACCGCGAGATTGGTCGGGATACCAAGCTGACGCGATGTCTCGATGACGATATCGAGCGGGATCAGCTTGATGGCGCCGTCGAACAGCAGGAACAGGATGACCAGACCGCTGAGGACGCGTCCGGTCCACAGCGCGGTGTTCGAAATCGGAACGAGTTCGTTCATGGTGCTTGCTCCGGATTTCAGGCTTGCAGCGACGCGAGATACGCCGCGAGCTGATCCCACGTTCCGCCATAGCCCTGCGTCATGCTGGCGAAGTTGCCTTCGAACGTCGCACGCTCTTCGTCCGACGCGTTGAGCGCGACCACACGGTTGACCAGCAGCGTCTTGCCGTCCCGATCGATGAAAGTTGCCGTGGCGAGCATTTCAATCGGCCATGTCGGCGCCATGGGATGGCGGGTCAGGCCGGCGTCCTTGTCGGAAAACGAACTGATGAAGACCAGCCGCTCGGGCTTCACGACCTCGCGAAACACCCACTTGCCCCACATCTCGCTGCCGTCCGGCGCCTGCATGCCGTAGTGGAAAATGCCGCCGGGCTTGAGGTCGAGATTGCCGACGATCATCTTGAAGCCTTTCGGGCCCCACCACTTCATCAAATGATCTCTCTGGGTAAACACCTTCCAGACCAGATCGCGGGGAGCATCGAACAGACGCTCGATGACGAATTCCTTGCTGAAAGTTTCCGCAATGGCGGCGGACTGAGCTGAGGCCATTTCTTTTCTCCGAAAGATATTTGCTTTTAATTTTGTGCCGGCGATCAGGCAGCCGGCGCAGGCTGCGGATGCGCGAGGCTCCAGCCATGGCCGAACGGATCGCGCACCTGTGCGTAACGCGCGCCCCAGAATGCATCCCACGGCTCGAGAATCGATGTTGCGCCGGCGGCGATCGCGCGCTTGTAAGCTTCGTCGCAGTTCGGCACTTCGAGGTGAATGAGGAACGTCGAGCCGCCGAGCTTGCCGGGAGATTCGGTCTTGCCGTCGCCGTGGTGGCAGTACTCCGGGAAGTAGTCCATCAGATACACGGCCGCGCCGTTCACGGTCATCTGGGCGTGCATCAGGCGCTTGCCGTCTTCTGCCGGCATGCGCAGCGTTTCGGTTGCACCGAACGCCTTGCCGTAGAACGCCAGCGCATCGACGGCACCATCGACCACGAGATGGGGAACGAGCGGAGGAAGCTGAGCTGATTGGTCGGCCATGGGTAACTCCTTACTCTCGGTTGATCGTCTGATGAGATGTCCGGGCGTCGCCGCGAGGCGGCGCTCTATTTCTTCGAGGGCGCGCGCTGCGGAGACTTCCGCTTTGCCGTCTTGCGCCGCTTTGAAGAGGCTTCCAGCGTCTCTTTGGCCTGCAACTCGCCGAGATATTCCTCGAGGCGATCCAGCCCCGCCTCCCAGAAGCGGCGATAGTTCTCAAGCCAATCGTCGACCTCCTTGAGCGCCGCCGGTTCGATCTTGCACGGACGCCACTGCGCCGCGCGGCCGCGCGTCACCAGACCGGCATGCTCCAGCACTTTCAGATGCTTTGAGACCGCGGGCATGCTCATGGCGAACGGTTCTGCGAGTTCCGTGACCGAGGTTTCGCCGAGCACCAGCCGGGCGAGGATGGCGCGGCGGGTGGGATCGGCAAGCGCTGCGAATTTGATGCTGAGCGGGTCCATCGGCATTCTCATATAACCATTAGGTTAAATAACCTGATGGTTAAATACAAGCGTTGCCTGAAACTGTCAAGCGCGCAGTGTCGGAAAATTCAGAACAGGGTCGGGAACAATTCAAATGTCATCACCGGGCTTGTCCCGGTGATCTCGATGTATTGGGCACTGTACCCAGATAATCGGGATGCCGGGGACATAGGCGAGCGAAGCGACGCCGTTCTTCGAACGGCTACGCCCGGGCATGACGGAGGAGAGGTAGGGAGTTTAAAACTCAATAATCCTTGAGCAAACGCTCGATGTAATCGAGTTCGATCTGCGGCCGCTGCGGGTCCGCGAGACGGCGGCGCAGCTCTTCCAGAATGCGCCGCACGCGCTGCACATCGATCTCGCCGGGAATCTTCACGGTGAGATCATCACTCCATTCACGGCTACTGAGCGGCCGCCCCAGTGGATCGGAGGTGTTGCCGCTGTTCTGCTGACGGCCCATGCGATTGCCCGGTCCGCCATCCTGCCCTTCGCCCGGCTGCATCGATTGCGCGAGGTTCTGCGCGCCCTTGCGCAGGGCTTCAAGCGCACGGCCCTGTGAATCGACCGCGCTGTCGGCATTGCCCTGTCCAAGCTGGTTGCCCGCGTCGCCCATCGCCGAATCGGCGTCACCGAGCGCATCACCGTCGTCCTGCTGGCCGTCCTGTCCCTGGCCCGGCTGCTGACCCTGACCCGGCTGGCCTTTATCGCCGCGCCGGCCCGGCATCATGCCGTTCTTCTTCATGTCGTCGAGCAGCTTGCTCAGCCGGTCGCGCAGTGCCTGCTGGTCCTGACGCAGCCCCTCCATCTGGTTCTGGTCGCCCTGCTCGCCGCGGCTGCGATCGCGGCGGGAATCCTGGCCCTGCTTGTATGTCCTGTCGCGCAATTGCTGCTGCTTGCGGATCATGTCGCCGAGTTCGTTCAGCGCCTGCTCCATCTCGCCATCGCCCTGCCCCGGCTGCGCCATCTGCAGGTTTTCCAGCATCTGCTGCAACTGATCGAGCAGCGCCCGCGCCGCATCCTTGTCGCCGGAGCGCGACAGCCGCTCCATACGATCGATCATGTTCTTGAGATCCTGCTGGCGCATCACCTTGGTATTGGGATCGAGCGGCCGGGCCAGTTGCTGCGGATTGTTGCGCAACTGTTCGGCAAGCTGGCGTATGAAATTGTCCAGCGCCGCGCGCAGATTCTCCGTCAATTTCTTGATCTCTTCGTCGCTGGCGCCGCGCTCCAGCGCTTCCTTCAAGGCGTCCTGCGCAGCGCGCAGCGCCTTCTCGACATCGGTGATGTTGCCGTCCTCGATCGCGACCGCGAGCGCCCACAGGTTGTCGACGGTCTCGCGCATGGCCTCGCGCGAACTGGCATGGCCAAGCTGGGACGCGATGCTGCGCAAACCGAGATAATGTCCAAGCTCGGGCATGAACGCTTCGGGCGCGATCATCAGCGCATCGAGCGCGATCAGCACCAGCGGCTTCTGGTTGGCGTCGAGCGCGAGATTGCGGCGCTGCTCGATCAGCGCGCGCGCCAGCGGCTTCACGAACAGCCGTTCCGGCAGCCGCATGTCGAACGGCTCGCTGCGCCCCTCGTTTCCGGCTTCGTCCTTCGCGGTCAGCGTCAGCGTGACGTCGGCGCCGGCATAGGGATTTTCGCTGAGATCCTTGACGGTCTGGCCGACGCCGTTGCGGGTGCGCACGTTCGGCAATCCGAGCGTAATCGACGGCGGATCGAACAGCGGCTGCGGCTTGGCGCTGTCATCCCTGGCGTCATCCTGCTTCCCGGCGCGCGGCGCGAACTGCGCCTGCGCTCCGGTCACGCCATAATCGTCTTCAAGCTTGTAGGAGAGCAGCAGCGCGCCCTTCGCCTGCCGTTCGGGATCCTTGGCGAGCGAAATACTCGGCGGACGATCGGGCATCGCCTTGAACGTCCATTGCGGCTGGCCCGAGGGCGAGCGGACATGCGCCGTGCCGTCGCCGGCAATGGTGAAGTGCCGCTCGCTGGTGCCTTGCGGCGCGTTCGCTGCCGCCGGGACTTCCGTCACGCCGCCGGCGGCGGAAACGTCCAGCCTGCCGCCGCTGGAACGGACGATCAGCGTGCTTCCCGCCGGAACCGAGACAGGCGCCGTCTCTGTCGGCGGAGCATCCTTGTTCAAGGAGTTCGACAGGATGATCGGCGGACGGCTGGTGTAAGGCGGCGGTGTCACCCATGCATCGAGGCGAACATTCGCCGCGGAAAAAGTGCCGTCCCAGTCGAACGCCGCGACAACACGCGCGAGGCGATCGTTGCCGGCGGCGATGAAGGTCGCAACCATCAAGACGACAACCAGCGCGCGCAGCGCCCAGGGATCGTGAAGCGCAAGACGCGGTGACGGCAGACCGGCGCGGATGCGCTTGATCGACGCCAGCGTCCGCGCATGCTGCTCCTGCCACAGCGCCTGGGTGATCGGGTCCTGCGACTTCAGCGTATCGGTCAGCGCCGTCGCGGGGCGATGGGGAATTCCGGTTCCACGATCGAGCCGGCGCAGCGCATCCTCGCGCGACGGCCAGCGAAACCGGATCGCGGGAATCAGCGCAACGGCTGCAAGTATCGCAAACGCGGCGAATGCAACGACGCGCACGGAGAACGGGAAAGTGACCCAGAGACCCGCCCAGGATGCCGCCAGGAAGAGACCCACCACCGTCAGCAGCCGTGCGAGGTGCGGCCAGCCGCGCTCCCATGCGACCGCAAGCCGCGCCCGCCGCAAGGCCTGCGCTAGCTGAAGATGCCGGGCCTCCTCGGTTGTGCGCGGACGCTCGGATGGGTCTGGGGTCGGTCCGTTCAACAGGCTCTCCAGATTCAATTCAGTGCAGCTTAGTGATCCGGTTCTGACATTCGTACCATATTTTCGCAGGCACTTTTACGAATGTCAGAACCAAAGAATCACTAGAATCATAATTGCTAATGTCCTTTCGTATCCGACGTTCGCTCCGATGGTGCTGTAGAGTAAAGCGAACGTCGGATACGGGACATTAGCACAGCGGCGGCAATGAGGCATGGCCTCGACACCCTACCCACATGCAAAGCCGCGGCCAAAGAGGTAAGCCGCCGCCGAAAAGCGGGGCTTCCGTTTCACAAAAGCGTGACGCCGAGGCACAGTTCCCGGTCTTGGCAGCACGTTGCTGCAAGTTACCTCACGCGCAGAACAAATCCGGAGACATCCAATGAGTCCCAACGCCGCAAAGGCATTCGCCGGATTGCTGCGATCGCTGATTGTCATCGCAGCCCTGTTTTTCATCCCGGCCTGGTCGCTGAGATTCTGGCAGGCCTGGGTCTATATCGCGATCATGGGCGCCGCCTCCGCCGCCATCATCCTGTACCTCGCGAAATACGACGACGCGTTGATCGGGCGGCGGCTCAGGGCCGGCCCGATCGCCGAAAAGGAAAAGAGCCAGAAGATCATTCAAACTCTAACCGCGGTGACCGGCGTCATCGCGTTTCTGGTGCCCGGTTTCGATTTTCGCTGGCACTGGTCGGATGTCCCGACGGCGCTGATCGTCCTGGGCGATATCGGCGTCGTGATCGGATACGTCATCATCTTTCTGGTGTTTCGCGAAAACTCTTACGCCTCCAGCATCGTCGAAGTTGCCGAAAGCCAGAAAGTCATCTCGACGGGGCCATATGCCGTCGTCCGCCATCCGATGTATTCCGGCGCGATCCTGATGTTTCTCGCGACGCCGCTCGCGCTCGGTTCCTGGTGGGCGTTCATACCTGCGATTGTGCTGAGCGCGCTGGTCGCCGCGCGCCTGATCGATGAAGAGAGATTTCTCGTCATTCATCTGCCGGGCTACGACACCTACCGTTCGAGCGTGCGTTACCGGCTGATTCCGGGAGTGTGGTAGAGCGCGACCACGGCGGCTGTGGTTAAAGCCACGGCGCCGTGCGGTCCATCGCAATCAGCGCGTCAACGTCGATGCGCGGCCTCACCACCGCGTACTGGCCATCCTTGACCAGCACTTCGGGCACAAGCGCGCGGGTGTTGTAGCTGCCGGACTGCACCGCGCCGTAAGCGCCGGCCGTCATGATCGCCACCAGATCGCCCGGCTTCGGTTCCGGCATCTTGCGGTCGAGCGCCAGATAGTCGCCGGTCTCGCAGACAGGGCCGACCACGTCCGCGACGAAATTACGCGCCGCGTCCTCGCGAACCGGCAACACGTCGTGATGCGCCTCGTACAGCGTCGGGCGAATGAGGTCGTTCATGGCGGCATCGATGATGACAAAATTCTTCGCATCGCCATGCTTCACATAGATCACGCGGGCGACGAGAATTCCGCCATTGCCGACGATCATGCGCCCCGGCTCGAACATCAAGGTCGCGTCGATGCCCTTGGTGACGCGCTTGACCATCGCCGCGTAGGCAACCGGGTCGGGCGGATTGGGCAGATCGTGCTCATAGGGAATGCCGAGACCGCCGCCGAAATCGACGTGCGAGATGGTATGACCGTCGGCGCGCAGCGTGCCGACAAATTCCACCAGCAGCTTGAAGGCATCTTCCATCGGGCCGAGATCGGTGATCTGGCTGCCGATATGCATGTCGGCGCCGGTCACCTTGATGCCCGGAAGCTTTGCAGCGCGGGCATATACCTCGCGGGCGCGGCTTAGCGGAATGCCGAACTTGTTCTCGGACTTGCCGGTGGAAATCTTTGCGTGGGTCTTGGCATCGACGTCAGGATTGATGCGCACGGAAATGCGCGCAGTGCGGCCCGTCTCGCTTGCGAGCTTCGACAGCAGTTCGAGCTCCGGCTCGGACTCCACATTGATACAGAGAATATCTTCGGCCAGTGCCTGCCGCAGTTCGGCTTCAGTCTTGCCGATGCCGGAGAACAGGATCTTCTGCGGCGGAATGCCCGCGGCGCGGGCACGCTTCAACTCGCCACCGGACACCACGTCGGCTCCGGCGCCGAGCTTCGCCAGGGTGCGCAGCACCGACTGGTTGGAGTTAGCCTTCATCGCGTAACACACCAGCGTCGGCACGCCGGCAAAGGCCTCGGCGAAAACCCGGTAGTGGCGCTCGAGCGTGGCGGTCGAATAGCAATAGAACGGCGTCCCGACCTCGTCGGCGAGGCGGGCCAAGCTCACGTCTTCGGCGTGGAGCACGCCGTTGCGATACTGGAAATGATTCATGGCGAGATCAGTCCAGAATCGCGTCGAGCGGGATTCGCTTTTTCTCTCCGCGCGGCGCAAGCGGCACGTTGGCACTGCCTGGCGGGCGATAAACCTCGCTCTGAAGGCTGCCCGCCGAATTCCGGTCAGCAGTACCGAAGTCGGACGTCTGCGGGTTGGCCTGATCCACGGACGCGCCCGGCGGGGCGTCGAGGTAGGCCTTGCGGCCGCAACCGGCAAGCACGCATGACAGTGCGATCAGCCCGACGGCTGTCAGCTTCGAGAAGGAGCGATTCGAGCGAGAAGTCACGCGCTGGTGTCCCGTATCCGGCGTTTGCGTCATTCTGCAGCGTCCTCCGTACAAACGCCGGATACGAGAGGACACCAGCAAATTACGATTCGAGTGATCCTCTGGTTCTGACATTCGTAAAAGTGTCTGCGCAAATGGCATACGAATGTCAGAACCGGATCACTCGCCTTGAAATTGCGCGCCACCATACAAAGAAGGTGCCGTTCTGGCGAGGCCCGGGAATTACCAATTTTATGGGGATCAGCCCGAATTTTGCTCTTTTTCAAGCCGCTTGAGCCATTCCTTGGCCTGCTTGCGCACGTTATCGGGCGCAGTCCCGCCATAGCTGGTGCGGCTCTCCACCGAAGCCTGCACCGACAGGACATCGAACACCGACGCGGTGATCTTGGGCTCAACCGCCTGCATCTCCGCAAGCGGCAGCTTGTGCAGCGCCAGCCCCTGCTCCGATGCCTTCGCCACGATCCGGCCAGTCACATGATGGGCGTCGCGGAACGGCATTTTCAGCGTGCGCACCAGCCAGTCGGCGAGATCGGTCGCCGTGGCATAGCCCTCGCCGGCCGCGACCTTCATGCGCGCTTCTTCCGGCACCAGATCGAGCGTCATGCCGGTCATGGCGCGGATCGCAAGCGACAGCGCCGCGAAAGCTTCCATCGCGCCCTGCTTGTCTTCCTGCATGTCCTTTTGGTAGGCGAGCGGCAGCCCCTTCATCACGATCAGCAGCGCCGTCAGCGAACCGATGACACGGCCGGTCTTGGCGCGCACCAGTTCGGCGGCATCTGGATTTCTCTTTTGCGGCATGATCGACGAGCCGGTGGTGAACTTATCCGACAGCGACACCAGCCCGACCAGCGGCGAGGTCCAGATCACGATCTCTTCGGCGAAGCGTGACAGATGGACCGCCGCGATCGCCGACGCCGACAGGGCCTCCAGCACGAAATCCCGGTCGGAGACCGCGTCGAGCGAGTTCGCCATCGGGCGATCGAACCCGAGCGCGCTGGCAGTGGCGTGGCGGTCGATCGGAAACGATGTCCCGGCCAGCGCGGCGGCGCCGAGCGGACTTTCATTCAGCCGCTTGCGGGCATCCGCGAAACGGCCGCGGTCGCGCGACGCCATTTCCGTGTAAGCCAGCAGATGATGGCCGAACGTCACAGGCTGCGCGGTCTGCAAATGGGTGAAGCCCGGCATCACGGTGTCTGCATGCTCGATGGCGCGGTCCACCAGCGCGCGCTGAAACGCGGCCAGCGCCCTGTCGATGTCGTCGATGACGTCGCGGACGTAGAGCCGGAAATCGGTCGCAACCTGATCGTTGCGCGAGCGCGCGGTGTGCAGACGGCCCGCTGCGGGTCCGATCAGTTCGCCGAGGCGGCTTTCGACATTCATGTGAATGTCTTCGAGCGCGCGCTTGAACGAGAACGAGCCCTTGCCGATTTCTGACAAAATCGTGTCTAGACCGCCGGTGATGTTTTTTGCATCGTTGGCTGTGATAATGCCTTGAGCCGCAAGCATGGCGGCATGAGCCTTGGACGCAGCGATATCCTGGGCGTAAAGATGCTGATCGACGTCGATCGAGACGTTGATCTCCTCCATGATCGCGTCGGGACTTTCACCGAAGCGGCCGCCCCACATCTTGTTGCTCATATCCTGGTACTCACGCGTTCCTGCTCAGAAATCCAACCGCCGACCTAAACTTCCGTCAGACGAGACCCCATGCCCGACATCGATCCATCGACGCCCAAGTTGCCCCGCAGGAATGCTTATCGCATTCGAATGACCGTCGTTTCCGTCATTATAGCGGCCGCAGCGGGAATGGGTGGGGTATACGGGATCGGTGGGTTAATGCGCAATGCGCATGCGCAGGCCCAATGTGCGCCCGCGGTCGATCTGGCCAAGAAAATCGCGCCTTTGGCCAAAGGCGAGGTCGCGGCATTAACCATGGCCACCGCCCCGCTTCAGTTGCCCGATCTCGCTTTCGAGGATTCCGAGGGCAAGACGAGAAAGCTGTCGGAGTGGAGAGGCCGCACCGTCCTTATCAATCTGTGGGCGACCTGGTGCATCCCGTGCCGCAAGGAAATGCCGGCACTCGACAAGCTGCAGGAGACGCTCGGCGGCAAGGATTTCGAGGTGGTCGCGATCAATATCGACACCCGCGATCCCGAGAAGCCGAAGAATTTCCTGAAGGAAGCGGGCCTCACCAGGCTGGCCTACTTCCATGACCAGAAGGCGAAGGTGTTTCAGGAGTTGAAGAGCGCCGGCCGCGCATTGGGAATGCCGACCTCGGTGCTGGTCGACGGTGCGGGATGTGAAATCGCCACCATTGCAGGCCCTGCCGAATGGGCCAGCGACGACGCGCTGAAACTCATCAAGGCCGCCACCGGCTTGAACCAATAGTTTTGCGCGCATTCTGATCGTGCGCGCCTAAGCCGCAGTTCCACTTGACGACGCCCCCTTGACGTCATCGCGCACGCCCCTATACTTAACCACATGGTTTACTATTCTGCCGACCGCCTGAACCGGGTGTTTGCTGCCGTCGCCGATCCGACGCGGCGCGCGCTGCTGGCGGAATTGGAAGGGCGCGAGAGCGTCACGATCAGCGAACTCGCGAAACCGTTCGCGATGTCGCTGCCCGCGGTCATGAAGCATCTCGATGTGCTGTCGGACGCCGGGCTGATCACCAGGAGCAAGACAGGCCGCACAGTCACGTGCCGCCTGACAGCGGCCCCGATGGAGCAGGCAATGGAATGGCTCAGCCGCTACCAGCGATTCTGGACCGCGCAACTCGATCGTCTCGCCGCTTTTGTGGAGAAGGATTTATGCTCACCCAGCCCAGCCTCACCCTCGCCCGACGACTCAAAGCCCCGGCCTCGAAAGTCTTCGAAGCGTGGACGAACCCCACGCAAATCGTCCAGTGGTTCGGACCCGGACACACCATAGGCGACAGCGTAAAGGCCGACATGGATGTGCGTGTCGGCGGACACTTCCGCATCAACTTCAAGACCGATGACGGCGAGTCCCACGAAGTCGGCGGCAGGTATCTCGAAGTCACGCCCTATCAGCGGCTGATCTTTAGCTGGGCATGGCATTCGACGCCGGAGCGTATCTCGCAGGTGACTGTTGTGCTGCGCGAGGAAGGCGACGTCACGCTGCTCACGCTGACCCACGACAAGTTCTTCGATGAGGCCGCGCGTGACGGCCACAAGCGTGGCTGGACCGGAACGCTCGACAAGCTTGAGAAGTTCTTCGCCTGAGATCAACAACACCGTCGGCCTACGACGGCGGCAATCATGGAAACCACCAAAGGAGCTTGAAATGCAGTATGTCGACGGATTTGTGTTGCCGGTGCCGAAGAAGAACATCAAGGCCTACACGGCCCTGGCCAAGACCGCCTGCAAGGTCTGGCTCGAACACGGCGCCCTCGATTACCGTGAATGTGTCGCCGAAGACGTCAAACCCGGCAAGCTGACCTCGTTTCCGCAGAGCGTGAAACTGAAGAACGGCGAGACCGTGGTGTTCTCCTGGATCACCTACAAGTCGCGCAAGCATCGCGACAAGGTGATGGAGAAGGTGATGAAGGACCCGCGGATCATGGCGATGATGGATCCGAAGAAGATGCCGTTCGACACCAAGCGCATGTTTTTCGGCGGCTTCGACACCATCGTCACGGCGTAGCGCCAATCCGCTGGCGCTCCTCAGCAAGATCGTCCGCGCTCCACTCAACCAGCCGAGAAGGACATCCCGATGACTTCGATCACGCCGTTCCTCTGGTTCGATAACAACGTCCCCGAGGCTGTCGCCTTCTACAAATCGGTGTTCCCCAATGCCAAAGTCGAAACCGTCAATGATTTCATGGCGAGCTTCGAACTCGAAGGGCAGAAGTTCAACGCTCTCAATGGCGGCCCGCAATTCAAGTTCAACGAGGCCGTCTCCTTCTTTGTCAGCGTCGAGAGCCAGGAAGAGGTGGACTACTTCTGGAGCAAACTGACCGCCGACGGCGGTGAGGAATCGAGATGCGGATGGCTCAAGGACAAGTTCGGCCTGTCCTGGCAGATCGTGCCCACTGCTCTGGGCGAAATGATGAAGGGCGGCACGCCTGCGCAATCACAGAAAGTGATGGAAGCCATGATGAAGATGGTCAAGCTCGACATCAAAACCTTGAAGCAGGCGTATGAGCAGGCCGCCTGACGCCGCCCAGCGCTGCGAAGTTCCCGGCCGGAATGACGTCGTCTTTCCGGCGTCCGGAGGCGCAACCAATCTCTACACCCGTGCGTTTCATGCCGCGTGGGCGCAAGCCGAAACCATCGTGATGCAAAGGAGCACAGCCATGTTGAAAGCAAGCCATGCCTTCAGCGGCTTCTCGGCCAACGATATCGGGAAGGCCAGGGAATTCTACGGCCGCACGCTGGGACTTGAGGTCTCCGAAGACCACGGAATCCTGAACCTGCATCTTGGCGGCGGCGCCAACGTGCTGATCTATCCGAAAGCCAACCACGCACCGGCAACCTTCACCGTTCTCAATTTCCCGGTCGATGACGTCGACAAGGCCGTCGATGAGCTCGGCAAACGCGGCGTGCGTTTCGAAATCTACAACGAGCCGGAATTCAAAACCGACGCGAAGGGCATTTCCCGCGGCAACGGCGGCCCCACCATCGCTTGGTTCAAGGATCCCGCCGGCAATATCCTGTCCGTGCTCGACGCCAACGGCATGATGTAACGCGGGCTATCGGCCTTGACGTTCACAACGCGGCGATAACAAACCAACGAGGAATCCCATGACCTCCCACGGCCATTTCCACTGGAACGAATTGATGACGCCGGACCCGGAGCGCGCCAAGCAGTTCTATCGGAAAGCCATCGGGTGGACCTTCGAGGGGATGCCGATGGAGGATGGCGCCACCTACTGGGTGGCCTATGCCAACGGCGAAATGGCTGCCGGAATTTTCCCGACCAACCGATCCGCCTTCGAGGGCGTTCCGGAAGGCTGGATGTCCTATCTGGCTGTCGATGACGTCGACGCACGCGTGAAGACGGCCGTCGCGGCAGGCGCGCAACTGATGCGGCCGATCTTCGACGTGCCGCAGGTGGGCCGCATCGCCATCCTGACCGAGCCCGGCGGGGCCGGTATCGGATGGATTACACCGGTCGATTGATCAGACTGAAATATCGAGATTGCCGCCGACGCCCGGCGGATTGTTCGCGGCAGGCTGGAGCAGTTGCAGCACCGATTTCTCCGAATCGATATTCTGCTTCATCACGCTGGTCGCGATCTGCTGCTGGGTGCTGGCAGCCTGCATGGCCATCATGCTGCTGACGATACTCATTACGTCCATGGACAAGCACTCTCCGCGACTCAGGTCGCGGAGAACTTAGCCCGGAGACAGTTAACAAATTTTTTCTGAAGCAGATTTTGTAGCGCGCCGCGAATTACCGCGTCGGGACCGGCTTGTCGCCGCGATAGTCGTAGAAGCCGCGCTGCGACTTGCGGCCGAGCCAGCCAGCTTCGACATACTTCACCAGCAGCGGGCAAGGGCGATACTTCGAGTCCGCCAGTCCCTCGTGCAACACCTGCATGATCGACAGACAGGTATCGAGGCCGATGAAATCGGCCAGTTCCAGCGGGCCCATCGGATGATGCGCGCCGAGCTTCATCGCCGCGTCGATGGCTTCGACGTTCCCGACGCCTTCATACAGCGTGTAGATCGCCTCGTTGATCATCGGCAGCAGGATGCGGTTGACGATGAAGGCGGGGAAATCCTCCGAGACGGCAATCTGCTTGCCCATCGCGGTCACGAATGCGCGTGCGGCGTCGAACGTCGCGTCATCGGTGGCGATGCCGCGGATCAGCTCGGCCAGCTCCATCACCGGAACCGGGTTCATGAAATGGATGCCGATGAATTTCTCAGGCCGGTCAGTCGAGGCGGCAAGCCGGGTGATCGAGATCGACGACGTATTCGACGCGACGATCGCCTCGGGCTTCAGCACGGCGCACAGATCGTGGAAAATCTTGCGCTTGACCTCTTCCTTCTCGACCGCGGTCTCGATCACGAGATCGCAGGCGGCAAGCCCGTCGAGGCTGTCGGCTGAGGTAATTTTGGTAAGAGCCTTTTTGTGCGCGTCTTCGGTGATGGTCTTCTTGGCGACCTGCCGCGACAGATTGCCGTTGATGGTGGCCATCGCGGACTTCAGGCGATCGGCGGACACATCGTAGAGGACCACATTGAAACCAGCGAGCGCGGCAACGTGCGCAATGCCGTTGCCCATCTGCCCCGATCCAATCACACCAACCGTCTTGATCGTTGCCATTCGCTTCCGGTCTCTGTGGCTCTCGCTATCGCAGGATGCGGCAATCACCTTGCCGTCTCCCCTTTAACATTACGTCAAACACCGGCCCGGGTTTCGGAATTCCCGCCAGCCGGTGCCTAACATAACATGTTCCGGGCGCGTCGCGCGCCCGGATGTTGGTCTCAAAGGGCCGCGGTCAGTTCAGGAACCGCCTGATAGAGATCGGCGACCAGACCGAAGTCCGCAACCTGGAAGATCGGCGCGTCTTCGTCCTTGTTGATCGCGACGATCACCTTGGAGTCCTTCATGCCCGCCAGATGCTGGATCGCGCCGGAAATACCGATGGCGATGTACAGTTCGGGCGCGACCACCTTGCCGGTCTGGCCGACCTGCCAGTCGTTCGGCGCATAGCCCGCGTCCACCGCGGCGCGCGAAGCGCCGACGCCGGCGCCGAGTTTGTCCGCCAGCGGCTCGATGTACTTGGCAAAGTTCTCGCGGCTCTGCATGGCGCGCCCGCCGGAGACGATGATCTTCGCCGAGGTCAGTTCGGGACGATCGCTCTTGGCGACTTCCTCGCCGACGAAGCTCGACAGGGCCGGATCGGCCGCCGCCGCAGCGTTCTCGACCGACGCGCTGCCGCCCTCACCGGCCGCACCGAATGTCGAGGTGCGCACGGTGATGACCTTCTTGGCGTCCTTCGACTTCACGGTCTGGATCGCGTTGCCGGCATAGATCGGCCGCTCGAACGTATCGGGCGAAACCACCTTGATGATCTCGGAAATCTGCATCACGTCGAGCAGAGCTGCGACGCGCGGCATCACGTTCTTAAAGCGCGAGGTCGCAGGCGCGACGATGGCGTCATACGATCCGGCCAGCGAGACGATGAGCGCGGCCAGCGGCTCGGCCAGATCGTGTTCGAGGCTGGCGTTCTCCGCAAGCAGGACCTTGGTGACGCCCTTCAGCTTCGCCGCCGTTTCGGCAGCGCCCCTGGTGCCCTCGCCGCCACCGGCCACGAGAACGTGGACGTCGGCGCCGAGCGCGGCCGCAGCCGTCAGCGCCTTGTTGGTGGAATCCTTCAGGGTGGCGTGGTCGTGTTCGGCAATCAGCAGTGTGGTCATCAGAGCGCCCCCGCTTCCTTGAGTTTCGACACCAGTTCAGCGACGTCCTTGACCTTGACGCCAGCCTTGCGGCCCGGGGGCTCGGTTGTCTTGAGAACTTCGAGACGCGGCGAAAGATCGACACCGAAGCTGTCGGCAGCCTTCTCGTCGATCGGCTTCTTCTTCGCCTTCATGATGTTGGGAAGGCTCGCATAGCGCGGCTCGTTGAGACGCAGGTCGGTGGTGACGATCGCCGGTCCCTTGACCTTGACCGTCTGCAAGCCGCCGTCGACTTCGCGCGTGACCTTGAAATCCGATCCATCGACTTCGAGCTTCGATGCGAAGGTCGCCTGCGCCCAGCCGAGCAGCGCAGCCAGCATCTGGCCGGTCTGGTTGCTGTCGTCGTCGATCGCCTGCTTGCCGAGAATGACGAGGCCCGGCTTTTCTTCTTCCACGACGGCCTTGAGAATCTTGGCGACGCCAAGCGGCTCGACGTTGCTGTCGGTCTTTACGAGGATGCCGCGGTCGGCGCCCATGGCGAGGCCGGTGCGGATCGTCTCCGACGCCTGCGCAGGTCCGATCGACACGACCACGACCTCGGTCGCCTTGCCGGCCTCTTTCAGGCGCAGGGCTTCCTCGACGGCGATTTCGTCGAACGGATTCATCGACATCTTGACGTTGGCGAGCTCGACGCCCGTCCCGTCGCTCTTGACGCGGATTTTGACGTTGTAGTCAACGACGCGCTTAACCGGCACCAGAACCTTCATCGGTTCCCTTTCGTCCTGAAATGGTTGATCACATCCACTTTAAAGCGGTTGGCGGCGGAACCTAATGGTCCCGCCAATCCGGGTCAACGCGCGAAAATTGGAAAACGAGGAAGGTATACCTAATATCTCGGCTCACCGGTTTTGGCCCGGCACCCAAAGCACGTCGCGGGCGCCGTTATCATTGACTGATCTGCTTGCCACGAACAGGAAATCCGACAACCGGTTCAGATATTGCACGGCTGCATCGCTCACCGGCTCGCCCGGCTGGGATGCCAGTTCCACCACCATCCGTTCCGCCCGGCGGCAGACGGTGCGGGCCAGATGCAGATGGGCGGCGGCCGGTGTTCCGCCAGGCAAAATAAACGAGTTCAGCGGCGCCAGATCGGCATTGAGCGCGTCGATGTCCTGCTCCAGACGCTCGACCTGTGTGGCGAGCACGCGTAGCCGCTCCGCCTTGCCCTCCCGCTGCGGAACAGCCAGATCGGCGCCGAGATCGAACAGATCGTTCTGTACCCGGCCGAGCATGGCATCGATGGTTTGGGCCTGCGCCAGATGCAGACGGGCCACGCCGATCACGGCATTGGTCTCATCGACAGTTCCGTAGGCGCTGACGCGAAGATCGTACTTCGGGCGGCGCTCGCCGCTGCCGAGCGCTGTCGTCCCGTCATCGCCGGTGCGTGTGTAAATCCGGTTGAGAATGACCATCGTGTTGATCCGTTGTCGCGGTTGAAGTCCGGTCCGCCCCCGTCAATCAGCTCTTGCCGAGCGCCCAGACGGCAAGCATGGCGATGACGATGGCGATAAACTGAAACAGCACGCGCAGTCGCATCAACCGTTGCGAGGTGTTGGGCGAGCCGCCGCGCATCATGTTGAACAGGCCGAGCACCAGCACGATCGTGACCGCGGCCAATGCGATGGGAAGAGCTATGCTCGAGAGGAACGATGTCATGAGGGGTACATAACACCGCCGATGGCCTCGCGCCATTACCTGCCGGAAAATGCTGGAGGGAGCCGTTTGGCGCCTCACTGGTGTGGCGGTGGCAAGCCCGCACGACGCCGCGGAGAACCACGTTTGCGGGCTTGCCGATCGAAACCACACCAGCATTATATTTTGCCAGTGTCCCGAATCCGACGTTCGCTGCCGAGGTCGCTTAGGGTATGGCGAACTTCGGATTCGGGACACTGGCGTACATGACTTTGTGTGCCCGGCGCGGTACATCTTGAAGGCGATAAATCAGGGTGAAACGTGAGGCTGATCCGAGACGCTTTCAATGTCGCACTCGATGCGTTCTACACGTTCCTGGCCGATGACGGCTGGGCGATCGCGAGCCATATCGCCCTATCGGCGCTGATGGCGCTGTTTCCCTTCCTGATCGTCATTACCGCGCTTGCCGGTGTCTTCGGCTCCACGGATCTTGCCGACCAGGCCGCCGAGATGATGCTGGACGCCTGGCCCTCGCAGGTCGCCGACGCGCTGTCCGGCGAAATGCGCAATGTCCTGACCCAGTCGCATAGCGGGACGCTGACCATCGGTCTCGTGCTCGCGATCTATTTCGCGTCGAACGGTGTCGAAAGCCTGCGTGTCGGCCTCAACCGCGCCTATAGCGTGGTCGAACAACGCCGCTGGTACTGGCTGCGGCTGGAATCGATCGGCTACACCATGGTCGCTGCCGTCATGTCGCTGGCAATGGCTTTCCTGATCGTGCTCGGACCGCTTCTGCTTGCCGCCGCGCGGCGTCACATTCCGCTTCGGATCGAGGCGAACGAGGAGCTGCTGACAATTCTGCGCTACGGCCTCACCATCGTCGCACTGATCGTCGCACTCGTGATCCTGCATAAATGGCTGCCGGCCGGGACGCGCCGCATGCGCGAGATCTTGCCGGGCATTGTCGTCACGATGGTTGGCTCGCTGGCCGCCGGCATCGTGTTCGGAAAATATCTTGAGCGCTTCGCCAGCAATTACGTCACGACCTATGCCGGCCTTGCGTCGGTAATGATCGCGCTGGTGTTTCTGTATTTCATCGCGGCTATTTTCGTCTACGGCGGTGAGCTCAACGCCTCGATCGTCAAATGGCAGAAGGGTTCAAAATAAATCTGCGCGTACTCTGGTCGCAAAACCGGTTTCCACTTTTGCGGAGTACGCGCTAGCGCCGCGTCGCCTGAAGAAGCGCCGTCGCCAGCGCGCGCGGGCTGACCGGCTTGGTCAGGAACGCATCGGCGCCGGCGGCGCGCGAGGCCTGCTCATCGTCCGCCCGCCCCGAGACGCCGATGATGGCGATACGCCCATGGCTCCCTTCAAGCGCGCGGACGCGCCGGATCGCTTCAATGCCGTCGATGCCCGGAAGCACCATGTCCATCAGCACCGCGTCGAAATCGCCTTGCGCGATCCGCTCCGGCGCCGCTTCGCCGCGCCCGATGAATTCGGTCTGATGGCCGAGTTCGGTGAGAATGGCATTGAGCACGACCCGGCCGAACGGATTGTCTTCGATGCTCAGGATGCGAAGGCCTTGCGACGCGCGCGGCGGCGCGTCCGATCCCGCCGCAGTCGGCTTCAGCGCCTTGGCCCGTTTCAATGCAACGGTCAGCAGGAATGTCATGCCGCCGCCGGGCCGCTGGCTTGCCGTGATGTCGCCGCCCATGGCGCGGGCAAGCTGCTTGACCGACGACAATCCGAGGCCCGCACCACCGAAGCGGGAGGCGATGCTGACATTCGCCTGCGAGAACGGCTTGAACAGCCGCTTGATCTCCGCGAGCGAAAGACCGATGCCGCTGTCGGACACAGAGAAGGTCACATCCAGTCTGTCGCCCTGACCGGCGCGGGCCGCGACATCGAGGGCCACCGTGCCCTGCTGCGTGAACTTGACCGCGTTGTCGATCAGGTTTTCCAGCGCCGCCCGCAGCCGCACCGGATCGCCAATCACAAAGACCGGCAGTTTCGCGGCGATCTCGACCTGCGATTGCAGTCCCTTCGCTGCAGCCCGTCCAGCGAGAGAATCCCCCATCGCCCGTGTCAGCGCCTGAAGGTCGAAAAAGTCCTGACGCACCGCCAGCCCGGTGCTGTCGTGGCGCGCCGCGTCGACGAACAAGGTGGCCAGCGCCGCGAGATGCTCGGCGCCGACCTTGATCGTGTCGACCCAGCGCCGCTCGCGCTCGCCGAGTTCGGACGTCGCCAATAGCGAACTGATGGCCAGAATGCCGGTCAGCGGCGTGCGGACTTCGTGGGCGAAGGCGGCCAGCGCAGCCTCGACGACGCGCGATTCCGAATCCGGCCGTTTGACCCGCCGCTTCATGCGCGGCTTCGCGGCAGCCTTTTTTGGAGTGGTCTTCGAGGCAACCGCTTTCGTCCCACGCATCTTCCGCGCAGGCGTCTTGGCGCCACGCTTGACGCGCGTCTTCAGGCTACGCTTGACGCGCGATTTTGCCGCCATGATTCCCCACTTATCCAGCGTCCAACATGACATGTCGGAGGCTGCCGAGTCACGCCACGGCGGGTTTAAGCGGGGTTAATACCAACAAGACGCCGCACCTCGTCCGGTGTCGTCCCGCCGGCCCGCAAGTGCCGGAGCGCCGTGGACCGCGTCGATTTCGACAGCTTCTGTCCGGCCTCGTCCAGCACGAGGGCATGGTGGCGGTAGACCGGCTGCGGCAGTTCGAGCAATTCCTGAAGCAGGCGGTGCACGCCGGTCGCCCAGAACAGGTCCTGACCCCGCACGACATCGGTCACGCCCTGCAAGGCGTCGTCGATCACAACCGACAGGTGGTAACTCGTCGGCGTGTCCTTCCGCGCCAGGATCACGTCGCCCCACTGCCCGGGCCTTGCCGGCACCTGACCGGTCTCGCCGCCCGGACCCGCGCCCTGCTCGGTCCAGAACAAGGCGCCGGTGCGCGCAACGGCCGCGTCCATCTCGAGCCGCAACGCGTAGGGCATCCCCGAGGACATGTTCCGGTCGCGCTCTTCAATCGCCAGATGCCTGCCGGTGCCGGGATAGACCGGAGCGCCATCAGGGTCGCGCGGCCATGGTCCCGCACGATCTTTCGCATCGACCAGCCGGGCGATTTCGGCGCGGCTCTCGAATGCGGGATACAGCAGGCCATCGCGCATCAGGCGGTCGACGGCCTCGCGGTAGAGCGCGAGGTGCTCGGACTGCCGCCGCACCGGCTCCTCCCATGTCAGGCCGAGCCACGCGAGATCCTCAAAGATGGCCTGCTCGTATTCAGGCCGGCAGCGGGTGGTGTCGATGTCTTCGATGCGCAGCAACAAACGTCCGCCGCTCTGCCGGGCGAGATCGGAATTCAGCAGCGCCGAGCGCGCGTGTCCGAGATGGAGAAATCCATTCGGACTTGGTGCGAAACGGAAAACGGGTGGCGGCATAGCTCGATTTCATTCGACGCACGGCGAGAGATTGCACCTGCGTCAGATTCCCTTCATGCTCGCGAATACAATGACAGTCCATCTCAACACGCAAGCGGACCTTGAAGACGCTGTTCACGCGCTGGTCCGTTTCGATCCCCGGCTCGGCCCCGTGCTCGACATCGCCGGGATGCCGAACCTGCGGCGGCGCGAACCCGGCTTCGCGGGTCTCGCGGCCATTGTCTGCGGACAGCAGTTGTCGACAAAGGCCGCCGCCGCCATCTGGGGCCGCGTCAATACAACGTTCGATCCCTTTCACCATGACAAGATCAAGAGCGCACGCACGGACCGGCTCGGGCGCCTTGGATTGTCGGCGGCGAAAATCAAATCGCTGAAATTCATCGCACGCGAATTGAGCGAGGAGCGGCTCAACCTCGAAGTGCTCGCGGAAGAAGACGCGGACGCGGCCCATGCGACGCTGACGAAGTTGCATGGCATCGGACCATGGACCGCCGACATCTATCTTCTGTTCTGTCTTGGTCATGGCGATGCATGGCCAGCCGGCGACCTTGCCATTCAGGAGGCCATGCGCATCGGCCTAGCCTTGAAGATGCGGCCGACGGTCAAGGAGATGCATCCGCTGGCGGAGCCGTGGCGGCCATTTCGCGGCGCGGCGGCGCATCTGTGGTGGTCGTACTATCACGCCATCAAGAAGCGCGAAGGCGTGATCGCAGGAACGGTCGAGACGACTCCGCAAGCGAAGAGGCCTGCGCCGAAAACGAAATCCGTTTCAAACACCAAACCCGTTTTAAACAAATCCCGCGTCGCAAAAACGTCAGCGAAGCCGACGAAGAATGCGCTACGAAAGAAAGCAGCGAAGACAACGGGAGCGCCGAAATGACCTCGTCCACTCAGTTCATCGTGGAGCGCAACGATCTGGCGAAATGCAGGTTGATCGAGACGCCGCTGCCAAGCGTGATGCAATTGCCCGAGGATGGCCTGCTGGTGAAGGTCGAGCGTTTCGCTTTCACCGCGAACAACATCACCTACGCGATGCTCGGCGACCAGTTGAAGTACTGGCATCTGTTTCCGACGCCCGAGGGCTTCGGCAACATTCCTGTCTGGGGATTCGGCCGTGTTATCGAATCGCGTCATCCGGAGATCGCGGCGGGTGAAGTGCTGTTCGGCTATCTGCCGATGGCGACGCATCTCGTGATCGAAGCCGCCGACGTCAAGAAAACAGGTTTTCGCGACGCCGCCGCGCACCGGCAGAGTGTCTCGCCGGTTTACAACGCCTATGCCCGCGTCACCGGCGATCCGGCCTTCGAGGGCCGCGAGGGCGACTATCAGGCGCTGCTGCGGCCGCTCTTCATGCTCTCGTTCCTGGTGGACGACTTCCTCGCCGACAAGGATTTCTTCGGCGCGAAAAGCGTGATCCTGTCCAGCGCGTCGAGCAAGACGGCGTTCGGGCTGGCGTGGCTGTTGCACAGCCATCGCAAGCCGGTGCGCGTGATCGGCCTCACCGCGGCCGGGAACCTGGACTTCGTCACGTCGCTCGGCTGCTACGACGAGGTCGTGACATACAACAGCCTCGAGACCATTCCCGCGGATCAGCCGGTCGCCTTCGTCGACATGGCGGGCAATCCTGATCTGCGCACCCGGCTGCACAAGCATTTCGGCGACCAACTGGTTTACAGCGGACGGGTCGGCCTCACCCATCAGGATGCAGCGCCCGACGATGACAGTCTGCCCGGCGCCAAGCCGACATGGTTCTTTGCACCGGACCAGATTCGCAAGCGCGCCAAGGAATGGGGCCCCGGAGGAATCGACCAGCGATTCGGCGCGGTATGGTCCGGCTTCACCGCGGCGATGGGCCCCAAGCTAGATGTGATCGAAAGCCGGGGTTCCGACGCAGTCCAGCAGGTCTATCTGGACACGCTAAAAGGCCGCGTAAAACCGGCACAAGCGCACATGCTGTCGATGGCCGATTGAGGCGCGGCGCTCACCGGCAGGTGAGCGGAAACGCTCTTCACAATCCCGTCACGCTGCCTGTAGTATGTCATCCCAAGCTGCTTCGCAGCCAATTGGGGTTGGGGCCAGGAGCGTTACTTGAACGCACATGTGTCACAAGGCGGTTGGCCGGTGCTCGTGCTGAATGCGGACTTCCGGCCGCTGAGTTACTATCCGCTGTCGCTCTGGTCCTGGCAGGATGCTGTCAAGGCCGTGTTCCTCGACCGCGTCAATATCGTTGCGAACTACGATCACGCGGTTCACAGCCCCACCTTCGAGATGCAACTTCCGAGCGTGGTCTCGCTCAAGTCGTTCGTGAAGCCGACGACGCATCCCGCCTTCACCCGGTTCAACGTTTTCCTGCGCGACCGCTTCTCCTGCCAGTACTGCACCTCGCAGGACGACCTGACCTTCGATCACATCATCCCGCGCTCCCGCGGCGGCCAGACCACGTGGGAAAACGTCGTCGCGGCATGTTCGCCGTGCAACCTGCGCAAGGGCAACATGACGATGGCGCAGGCGCGAATGCATCCGCGCCAGATGCCGTTCGCGCCGACGGTGCACCAGCTTCATCGCAACGGCCGGCTATTCCCGCCGAACTACCTGCACCAGAGCTGGCTCGACTATCTCTACTGGGACACCGAACTCGATCCGTAAGTGTCACCGCGCTTCACGCGCTCTGGTCGAACGGATAATCGGTGTATCCCGCCTCAGCCCCGCCATAGAACGTGGCCCGATTGTAGGGCGTGAGCGGCGACTTGCGCTTGAGCCGGGATGGCAGATCCGGATTGGAAATAAAGTGACGGCCGAAAGCGATCGCATCCGCTTTGCCTGACGCGACAGCGTCTTCCGCGGTTTCTCCGGTGAACCCGCCCGCCGTGATCAGGACGCCGGGCCAGAGCGGCCTGAACAACTCCATCGCCGACGGCACGTTCTGATGATTGACCTCGGCGCGGCCCGCGCCGCTGCTGCGCGGCTCGATGAAATGCAGATAGGCAAGACCGCGTGTGCTCAGCATTTTGACGACATGACCGTAAAGCGGCATCGGATCGGCCTCGCCGGTGTCGTTGGCAACACCGTAGGGCGATAGCCGTACGGCCACGCGGTCAGCACCCCAGACACCGATGGCTGCATCGGTGACTTCGGCGAGCAGGCGCGCACGGTTTTCGATCGATCCGCCGTACTGATCCGTTCGCTGGTTGATGCGTGACTGAAGAAACTGCTCGATCAGATAGCCGTTGGCGCCATGAATCTCGACACCGTCGAAACCAGCCTCCAGCGCGTTCCGTGCACCTTCCCGGAAGGCCTCGACGATTCCCGCGATCTCGCTGGTTTCGAGCGCCCGTGGTGTCTCGTAAGGCACCTGCTTTCCATCGGCCGTCATGGCGCTGAAATTGCCGGAGATAGCAACGGCCGACGGCGCGACCGGCAGGGCCCCGCCGGGCTGGAACGACGAGTGCGAAACACGCCCGACATGCCAGAGCTGCAAGAAGATGATGCCGCCCTTGGCATGGACCGCATCAGTGATTTCGCGCCATCCTGCAATCTGCTCGCGCGAATAGATGCCCGGGGTTCTGGGATTCCCTCGCCCGGTTTGAGTGACCGGTGATGCTTCGGCGATGATCAAGCCGCCCGGCGTGGCGCGCTGCTCGTAATATTCCAGGTTCAACGGATGCGGCGCGTTATCCTGCTGCGCGGCCCGCATCCGCGTCAGCGGAGCCATCACGACGCGATGGCTGAGCTGATACGGCCCGACTTTCAGTGGAGAAAAAAGCGAGGGAGACATCACGCAAACTCCGGTTTCGGCATCAAGGGATTTGACGCGTTATCACAGCCCGCGTGCTTTCTCCTCTTTTTGAGCGCGCATGGCAGACCCACGCTCCGATTACGCAGCCGCCGACATACGTGCCGCACGCTTGATGGCCTGAGGCGGCTGGCCGAACGCCCGCAGGAACGCACGGCGCATCCGTTCCGGATCGGAAAATCCGGTTTCGCGCGCGATCACGTCGACGGGGTGCTGCGCCTCCTCCATGAGGATTCGCGCCGCTTCGACACGCAGGTTCTCGACGGCTTTCGCAGGCGACTGTCCGGTTTCCGAGCGGAACGCGCGGCTGAACTGGCGGGGACTGAGCCGCGCGGCTTCCGCCAGAACTTCGACCGACAGATCGCTTTTCAGATTCTTCTTTGCGAAAGCGAGAGAATCCTGAATGCGGTCGGACTTCGGCTGGAGTTCGAGTAACGCCGAAAACTGCAACTGTCCGCCGGTCCGCCGGTGATAGACCACCATCTTGCGCGCGACATCGCGCGCAATGTCGGCGCCGAGATCGCTCTCGACCATCGCAAGACAGAGATCAATGCACGACGTCATGCCGGCCGACGTCCAGACTGATCCATCGACGATGTAGATCTTGTCTTCCTGAACTTTGATCTTGGGAAACCGCGCCTGCATGTTCCGCGCGAACGCCCAGTGGGTGGTCGCACGGCGACCCTCGAGAAGACCCGCTTCAGCCAGCACGAATGCGCCGGTGCAAATGCTGGCGGTGCGACGCGACGCTTTGCTTGCCGAATTCAGGAACGCGAGAAGACTGGGCGATGGCGTAATCGGCGCTATCCACCCTCCCACTATCACGGTGTCATACGTCGCCCTGCCGAAACGCTTCGTTTCAACCGCCACACCTGACGAACTTGCCACCGCGCCACCCAGTTCGGACAGCAGTTCAACCTCGTAAGCCGGCTTTGTGACCAACGTGTTGGCCACTTCGAAAACCGTGACCGCCATCAGATCGAGAATCTGGAAGCCGGGAAAAACCACAAGGCCAATGCGCTTCATCGCGGCACCTCTTTTTGGGTCAATGTCCTTAAACGAGGTATATATGACATTTGAGACAAAGAGGTAGCGCCCTAGATTGACCCCGTCAAGACCGGCCAACGCCTTGGCCTCAACGGATCAACACAGGACAAACGACAATGTCTCAGCAACAGACCAAAGGAACCGCACTGGTGACCGGCTCTTCCTCCGGGATCGGAGCCCTTTACGCAGACCGGCTGGCCCGCCGCGGATACGACCTCATTCTGGTCGCGCGCGACAAGGCAAAGCTCGACGCGCTCGCAGCCAAACTCGCCAAGGACACTGGCCGCAAGGTTGAGGTTTTGGCCGCCGACCTCAACGCGAAGGCGGATTTGCGCCGCGTCGAGGACAGGCTGAAGTCCGACGCAAACATCACTGCTCTGATCAACAACGCCGGCATCGGCTCCGCGGGACCGCTGCTCACCTCGAACGTCGATCAGATGGATGCGATGATCCAGCTCAATGTCGTGGCGCTGACCCGGCTGGCGCTCGCAGCGGCTCCGGCTTTCGTCGCGCGAAAGAACGGCACCATCGTCAATATCGCTTCGATTGTCGCGCTCGATCCCGACGTGCTGAACGGCACCTACAGCGGCACCAAGGCTTACGTCGTCAATTTCACTCAGGCGCTGCACAAGGAATTCAAGGGCAGCGGCGTGAAGGTTCAGGCCGTGCTGCCGGGCGCGACCGCGACGAATTTCTGGGATGTCGCGGGTGTGCCGGTCGCGCATCTTCCAGCAGCCATCGTGATGCAGGCGGATGAAATGGTGGATGCCGCATTGGCCGGCCTCGACCTCGGTGAACTCATTACCATTCCATCGCTGCCCGACGCGCAGGAATGGGACAGCTATGACGCGGCCAGAAAAGCGCTCGGCCCGAAGCTGTCACGGACTCATGCCGCAAGCCGCTACAAGACGACCGCTGCAAAGCAATCCGCATAACGCACCAAGGCCCTCGCCATCGGCGGGGGCCTTTCTTACCGCAGCAGAAGCGTGGCTGCGACCGGCACCAGCAGCGATGTGACCAGCGCGTTAAGTCCCATCGCGATGCCGGCGAATACACCCGCCACTTCGTCGACCTGAAACGCCCGCGCCGTGCCGATTCCATGCGAGGCGAGCCCCACCGCGAAACCCCGCGCCCGAAAATCGGTGATGCCCAGCCGGTTCATCGTCGGGGTCACGACGATTGCACCCATGATGCCGGTGAGGACAGTTGCGACCGCCGTGATGGCGGGATTGGCGCCCAGCGTTTCGCTGATGCCCATGGCGACGCCCGCGGTCACCGATTTCGGCGCCAGCGACAGCACGATCTCCCGCGGCAGGCCAGCCGCCTCCGCAAACAGCACCACGGAGACGATGGCAGTAATACAACCCACCACCAGCGCCATCAGCATGGGCACGATCGCCGACATCACGGTCTTGCGGTTCTCATAAAGCGGTACCGCGAGCGCGACGGTCGCGGGACCAAGCAGGAAGTGAACGAACTGCGCACCGCTGAAATAGGTCGTGTAGCTGGTCCCGGTGACGTGAAGAAACAGGCCGACGATCCAGATCGAATGCAACACGGGATTCATCAGCGGATTGCGATGGGTTGCGAGCGACGCCGCGTCGGCTATCGCGTAGACGACGAGCGTCACGGTCAGCCACAGCAGCGGCGTCTGTGACAGATACACCCACAGCGAAAACGGATTGCCGGTCATGACGCGCTGCGTCCCCGGCGCATCAGCCGGCTGGTGATCAGAAAGGTCCCGACGGTGACAACCAGCGTCACCAGGACCGACGCGGCCAGGATCACGAAGATCGCAAGACCGTGGTGCGCGAGCAGATCGAGCTGCTGCACCACACCGACGCCCGCCGGCACGAACAGCAGCGACAGATGCGCCAGCATGCCTTTCGCGGCCCCCTCCACCGCGTTGTCGCGCAGCGGCCCTCGCGCCAGGATCGGAAAACGATCGCGTGTAATCAGCACCACGAACAAAAGTGCAAGCCCAACTACCGGCCCCGGCACGGGCACCCGCAATCCGCGAACGATCACCTCACCGATCAACTGACAGATCAGGATGACACTCAGGCTGGCGATCATGGACGGCTCCGATGCGGATACGCTGCATAACACGCGAGACGGCTCGCCGCTGTCAATCGCCGTGCATTGGAAGATGCATCACTGCTGCGAACGCCGATAAAGATCGGCGATGTTCTTCCAGATCGTATCCTTGAGTTCGTTCGCCGCCGGACCGGCAAGAATGATCGGCGGTCGGTGACGCTTGATGCAGCCTTCGACCAGCCGCAGCATCCACACCTCGCCATCGGTGTAGTAAAGATCGCCCCCGCCGTTACGCCCGCGCAATGTGGGGCCGACGCCGGCCACGGTGTAGCGCGCCTCGATCATGCCGGCCGCTTGCAGATCGGTTTTGATCAGCTGCCGCTCCGCATCGACATCCGGCGCGATATGATGCGTGATCGCGCCGGTATAGTGACTGAACCCGACACTGCGATCGAACGTCACCGCGCCGAGCCAGACCGGCCGCTTCTCTTCGCCATCCTTGAGAACCATCCATAGCCGGATGTGATGACGCTGGTCGGCACTCTTGCCGACGGGCTTTTCGAAAGCGAGATCCTCGCGGCGGCCATCGTAAAACAGGGGACTGACCGGCGCTTCGGGATAGGGTCTATCCAGCAGCACGCTGCCCGATATTTCCAGCGATGAGCGCAAGGTGATCGGATCGGCCGGAAACCATCCTGCCTCGCGCATGGCGCAGAGAATGTCGCTCGACGATCCGACCTGCCCGACATTGATCGGATCGGCGGGGATGCCCTGCGCGGTGACCGTCACCATCGGCATGCCGTCGAGTTTTTTCTGATGTTCGTAATGCCGCCAGAACGACGGCAGCAGCACATAAGCGATCGCGCCGTAGATGACGAGAAACACACCAAGCGCCGCGAGCGTCCGCTTCATGGCGCGCGACCGCGATCGCCGCGCCGGACCAGCCGGATTCATGCCCGGCCGGTCCACCGCCGTTCAGCCGGTCTCAGCCTTTCAGCCGCTTGGTGCATTCGCTGTAATAGCCGCCGCCCTTTTGAATCCACTTCAGGCCGCCGTTGGCGTTGGTGGCCTTGTTCGCGTTGTACTGATCGACGCAGGTGTGCATGCGCGCCTTGCCCGCGGTCTCGCTTGAATATTTCGGCGCAACGGCGGTCGGGAACACGGCCGGTCCGGCAGTTGCGGGCGCAGCCGCGGCCGGAGCAGCGGCAGCCTTCGGTGCTTCCTTCGGAGCAGCGGCGGCTTTCGGAGTTTCCTTAGGTGCAGCCGCCGCTTTCGGCGCTTCCTTGGGAGCCGCGGTTGTCGCGGCGGCCGGCGTCGCATCGGCGCCGCATTGCGCCTTGCGGAAGTCATTCCACTTCTGGTCGCCAAGTGTGCCCGCAGCCTTCGCAGCCTGATACTTGGCGCTGCATTCCTGGGCAGTCAGGGCCTGCGCCGGCATCGCGGCGAAGGTTGCTGCACCAGCCAGCAGCGCCGCATAAAACAGATTGGCTCGGATTGTCATCGAACTCTCCTGAGTGAGGGATCTCGAAAGCGACACATCCTAGCTCACGCTGATTTGCATTCAACGCGCTGCCACCCGCGGCGATCAAAAAAATAATGAACGGCGAAGGGCATTCCGCGCTGCGGCGTTCACCGGCGGTTCATCCTCGCGGGCCAAGGCTCGCGCCCCTCTGCAACGCGAGACTTCACCCATGATCAATCTCTCTTCACGTATCCTTGCCACCACTGTCGCCTCATTGATGCTTGCAGGCGCCGCCTTCGCACAAACCGCGACGCCCGCGGCTCCGGCTACGCCAGCGGCCAAGACGGAGCCGGCCAAAACCGCGCCGGCCAAGACGGCGGCTCCCAAGGAGAAACCCGAACGCACTGCGGCCTCCCTCGAATGCTCGAAGCAGGCCGACGCCAAGGGACTGCACGGCAAGGAGCGCAAGAAATTCCGCTCCGAGTGCAAGAAGAGCGCCGGCAAGGCGAACTAGTTCAGCGACGTGAGGCGAGCCGGTCACCGGCTGGCTCGTCTCTTTTACGCCGCGCATGGAGAATGTCTGAGCCATGCTCGCGCTTCATTTGCGGCGCGTAGCGGGATTTGTGATAACGGCGTTGCCGTTCCTCAAATCCCGCCGCAATGACGCCCGTCTTTCAAAAGCTGTCGCGAATTTTTCGCAACATCCAGCCGCGCGACATCCTCCATACATGTGAAACGCTTCTCATCGGCGTGGCCGGAGGAGCCTTGTTTAGATGGCTGGAATTGCCCGGCGGATTGATCTCGGGCGCGATGATCGCAGTGGGTGCCGCCGCGATCGCGGGACGCCCGATGGGCCTGCCGCCGCTGATGGCGCATGTCATCCTGATGACGCTCGGCCTGTCGCTCGGCTCGATGGTGTCGCCGCAAATGCTGACCAACATGGCGAGCTATCCGGTCAGCATTGCGATCCTCGCCGCGTCCACCTTCTGCGCCACGCTCGGCAGCAGCCTCTACCTGCAGCGCATCCACAAATGGGACCGCACGTCCGCCCTGCTCGCGGGCAGCCCCGGCGCGCTGTCGCAGATCATCATGCTGGCCAACGAGCGGCGCGCCGACGTCGCCGGCATCGCGGTGGTGCAGACCATGCGCGTGATCATTCTGACCGCGGCGCTGCCGCTGATCCTTGCCGCATCCGGGCTGGCGCAGCACGGCGGCTCTGCGATGCACGCAGCGCCCGCAACGCCGCTTGCGCTCGCTGTCCTCGCCGCGGTGTGCGTGGCGACATCGCTGCTGCTGCGTCTCGTGAAGTTTCCGGCAAGCTGGATGTTCGGCGCCATGCTCGGCTCGAGCATCCTGCACGGCACCGGATCGATCGAAGGCGGCTTGCCGAGCTGGGCCTACGCCGCCGCCCTGATCGGGATCGGAGCACTGATCGGCACCCGCTTTGCGAGAATTTCAGCGCGTACTTTGCTGAGCTATATGGCCGCGGCGATCGGATCGTTCACTGTGGCGGTCGTCATTTCAGCGATTTTCATCGCGATCGCGACGCTGACCACGCAGGCACGGTTCGGCGACATCGTGGTCTCCTTTGCGCCGGGGGCGATGGACGCCATGCTGGCGCTGGCACTGACGCTGCACATCGATCCGATTTTCGTCGGCGCACATCATCTGTCGCGGTTCGTTTTCGTCTCGGTGGCGACACCCGGCATCGTCCATCTGTTCGGACGCCCGCAAGTTGATGCGGATGACTAGGTATAAACCCGTAATTTATCGCGCAATGCGTAAGCCCCATGCGGCCAGCGCCGCCATGCCAAGCGAGATCAGCGCGTTGTAACCGGCCAGCGACAGCCCAAGAAAACGCCACTGCACCTCGTCGCAGCGGATCACCTTCACCTTGTTCAGACTGTCCAGCAGGTTTCCGGTGTTGCCGAAATCGACAATCGGCCCGCTGCAATCGGTCGGGCCCTGCCAGAACCCCCATTCGACGCCGGCGTGATAGGCGCCGAGACCGGCATTGGCGAGCAGCACGAGGGCGAGAATGACGAGACCGGCACCGAGCAGGCGCCTGGAAACGCCCTGCGAGGCGCCGATCGCCATAAGCGCCGCAAGCGGAATGGCGAGGTAGTAGGCATAACGCTGCTCAAGGCAGAGCGGACAGGGCCGAATATCGAGCACCAGTTCGAAGAACCACGCGCCGGCGATGGTCGCGGCGCCAATGACCGCAATACCCGCACCGGCAATAAATATTGCGTCACGCGGGTGGTTAATGTGTCCCGATGCCGTCGTGGTGCCGTTTGACACGCAAAATCTCCTGTCCGGCATGGGTCCTAGCTTGCCTGCCGTCCGCTGTCGACGCTTGGCATGATCACAGGCGGTTGACCGCACCCGCGCGCGAGCTATATTCCGCCCGCTTCAAGACCCCTCGCCTTCCGGCGACGGTCCTGTTGGCCCCTGTGGCGGAATTGGTAGACGCGCTCGACTCAAAATCGAGTTCCGCAAGGAGTGCTGGTTCGATTCCGGCCAGGGGCACCAACCAGGCTGTTCAAGCCCGTTCCGAAACGTCCGCAACCGTCCGCACCGTGCTCGGAAAGCCTTGAAAAATAGGCACTTCCGCGTACGTTCTAGTTCGTCACCGTTTGTTCTCCTCCGATCCCAGCCGCCCGATTTGCTGGTATTTTTGCTGGTATCGGGAGAACAAACGTTCACGGCGACTTTCGCTTTGCCGAATGAAGGAATTGAGCCGATGGGCGGCAAGAACGACGGCGCGTGCGCCAATCCCAAGCAGATTAAGACCGACGTCGACTGCCGCGCCGCCCGACCGAAATTCGACAATGGCGCGTGGAGTCCCGCTAAGATTTCCGACGTGACCGGCGGCTGGCTCTATCTCTTCGTCACGCCGGACGTGAGCAGGCCCGGCAACGCTGCCTCCAAGCTCTGGCGGATGGACTACCGTTTCCACGGCCGCCAGAAAACCTACTCCATCGGCCCCTACGGCAACGGCAGGGATGGCACGTTCTCGCTCGCAGACGCGCGGCGCGAGCGCGACAAGGCCAAAGACCTGCTCAAGGAAGGCAAAGACCCGAGCATCGAGAAGCAGCTCGACAAGCACAAGCAGGCCGCCGCCCGGCCTTTCGCGCAATGGGCCGATGAGTGGCTCGCCAAGAAGAAGGTGGAGAAAGTCAAGCGCGGCAGGATCGTCGCAGTGCGCGACCCCAAGACCGTCGAGGTGCTCGAGCTGCGCGTCGGCTACGTCAAGGCTCGCTTCGGCAAGCTGTGCAGGCAGGACATCAAGCGTCCCGACGTGCTCGCTTTCATGCGTTCATATGAAGCAGAGGGAAGGCTGGAAACCCGGGACCGAGTGCGCAGCATCGGCGAGCAGATCTGCGACTATGCCGACGTCGAAGGCGACGGCTACAATCCATTCCGCAACCTGAATGGACAGATGATTGCCAACATTTCGACGCCGCGTCCCGGTGTCACCGAACCACGCGACGTCACGCGCGTCTTCAAACTTATCAGCGCACCGTGGACGAGAGCGAGATTTGGTGACGTCGTTGGCCTTGCCTTGCGCTTCAATGCGCTGACCATTCCCCGCCCCGGCATGGTCAATGAAATGGAATGGGGCGAGGTCGATTGGGATGCCAAACGCTGGACTGTTCCAGCTCCCAAGATGAAGACCGGTTGGGACCATGTTGTGCCCTTGTCACGACAGGCACTCGCGATCCTGCGTAGCGTCCAGAAGCTGACCGGCCATCGCCGGTACGCGTTTTCCTGCTCGAAGGACGCGCCGCTATCAAACAATACGCTCAACAAGCGCTTGCGGCTGCTTGGCATTGATACCAAGACTGATCATTGTGCCCACGGATTCCGGACCACGTTCTCGACTCTATCTCACCACGAAGAGATCAAGGACGCCAAGGCATGGGATGGCGATGTCGTCGAGCTGCAGCTCGCACATCTCGATAACTCTACTGTGGAAGGTCTCTACAAGAAGCACGGACCCCTCGCGCTGATCGGCTCGCGCACGAAGCTGATGCAGCATTGGGCTGATCGGATCGACCACTGGCTCGATCCCAAGAAGGTGATGCCGATCAAGGGAGGCGCGCAGGCTTGAGTCGCCTATCATCAGGCCTGTTAAGTTGCCCAATTCAACCCGTCGCAAAGCTCATGTGATAATCGTCGACGCTTGTGCATCTCGTGCTGGAAGGATCGATTTCGCATCCGTTGCATCGCGTTGCGCTTGTCCGCCTGAGATAACCGCAACAGCCGTTGTCGCCTAGATCCAATGCTTTGCCGTGGCTTCGAACGGCCGGATACAATGGAGAAGCAGTGCGACGGAGAGAGTGTCAGTCAGCCCCCGCTGAAAGATAAAGCATTTTCGACCTTCCTGGACTACGGCCACGTCCGAAATATCATCTCCGGCAGCCGAAATTACCGGAAGGGTCATAATACTGTTTCGAAGAGGGGATGGTTGCGGGGGGTGCAACACCCGTATTAGTTCGAGGGCAATCCCACGGCCCGCAGCATGGCCCTGCTAATCGGCCCAATGTCGGATGTGGCTACCGGCCATAAGCGAAGCGGGGTGTCCAGCTTCGCTCCAATTCAGCATCCTCATCCTCCTCATCGAGAGGGGCTTCGGGCAGCCCCTCGCTGGTCAACACGGTCAAGGTGTAGCCGTATTTGCCAAGGCCGATGATCTCTTCATCAAGAGTGATCCGACCCGGGCCGTCGAACCATGTCGCCAAGTCGGTTTCACCAACGGCGCGTTCGGCGCGAAGGACATTCGCCGCATCCGCGTTGAACCTCTGCGTCGCTCCGTCGGGCAAAGGAGCGCCTTTTCGCAAGAACGCTAGCTTGCCGAGATTCTTGAAAGACTCCGAGGTAAACGCATATGCGATCTCGTTGCCCTTGCTGACGATGATCGCCATCGGATAGCTGCCGCACTCCGCGGCCCGAATCGCGGCAGCCGTGATCGAACAATGGGCCTTCTCAGCCAGCTTGAGAATGCCGTCGAGGCCGATCTGATAATTGGAGAGCAGGTTGCGTGTGAGATTGGACGGCAAGAGAAGGCCGCTGGCGAAGTGGTCAGCCTCCAGCTCGATCGACGTATTCTGTGTAAAATTGGCGCGGGACATGTGCGCGCCGCCGGCCTTGATAATCTCCTCGGGATGGCCCGGCAGGAACCAATGCCCCAGCTCATGGCCAATGGAGAAATTCTCGAAGCCTTCGTTGCCGTGCTCGGTGGAGTAGATGATGGTGGCCGAATCACCGGCGAAGATGATCGCGCCGGACACGCCCGTCACTTCGGCTGGTTTCGCCTGGATGACAATATCCCTGGCCTTGGCGATCTCTCGAGGTCTAACTGGAAACTGATTGAAGCCAAATTCCTCAGCGACCTTTTCGCCGTGCTGGGTTGCCATCTTCAACCGAAAGCCCGCCATGTTTCGCCCCCTATTTCTTGTCCTTAATCATTGTGTCGATGATGTTCTGAATAAAAAGTCGATCTTTTGCGCTCAGCTTGTCTTCGTCGCGAAAGGCGGTCGTCGCGGCTTGCGCCCCGAGTAGGTAGTCGGCCGAGACCTTCAGCGCCTTCGCGAGCGCTCGCACGTTGTCGAACGACGGCTTGCGGCGCCCAGCCTCAAAATGGGCGATGGCCGAAGGTTGCATGCCGGCTTCCCTGGCCAGTTCGGATTGGCTTAGCTCCCGCGTTTCGCGCGTTTTGCGCAGGCGAGAGGCGAAGTCTTTTGGTGCGCTTGACTCGGCCATGACAGATCGTATAGAGTTCCATGTCTAGATCGTCGACAGCCCCGCGGGGCTATTTCTTCGGCTCAGGCTATGACAGAGCGTATAGCTACTTATTACGATTTGCGAATCAGGTCAAGGAATCAGGAGTTGTGAGCATGGCAGGCAAGAATCAGCATGTCGTTCCGCACGGTGACGAATGGGCCGTGCGTGGCGAAAGGAATGAGAGGGCAACCTCGATCCATCCGACCCAGGGAGATGCCGAACGGGCTGCACGGGAGATCGCGATCAACCAGCAGAGCGAAGTCGTCATTCATCGGCCGGACGGTCGGATTCGCGACAAGAATTCCTACGGGCACGATCCCTATCCTCCGAAGGGCTAAGCGACATGACGCAGGTTGCAGTTCCTTCAGATAAACCGCCGATTCGTCGAATTCTCTCGATTGACGGCGGCGGCATCATGGGAACGCAGCCGGCGTCCTTTCTTACGTCTCTGGAAGAGGATCTCGACCGGCCCATCGGAGAGTATTTCGATCTGATCGCAGGAACGTCCACGGGCGGCATTCTGGCGATCGGATTGGCGATGGGTCTTCCCGCGCGTGATCTCCTTGACCTCTATGTCCGTCGCGGCCCACACATTTTTGGACAGTCGGGCGGCGCTCTGGCGAGCTTCGCCGGCGACGCGTGGCGTCGCCTCAAGCACATCGTCACCCCGAAGCATGACGCTGATCTGCTGCGGAGCGAACTCTCTACAGTTCTCGGCAGCAGGCGCATTGGGGATGCGAGAACGCGACTGGTGATTCCCGCATGGGATGCCGACCATCGCGGTGTCTATATTTTCAAGACAGCGCATCATCCCCGCCTCAAGACCGATTACAAGCGCCTCGCCGTCGATGCCGCGATGGCGACGGCCGCCGCGCCCACCTACTACAAGCGCCACCGGACCGCCGAGGATGTCGGTCTGCTCGACGGCGGCGTATGGGCCAACAACCCGATCGCGTTGGCGGTGGTCGAGGCCGTCACTTTGCTCGACTGGCCGGCCAGCAGTCTGCGAGTGCTGAGCCTGGGCTGCGTCAACGAGGTCTACATGATCGGCGAGGCGCCTGGTTGGGGCGGTCTCGCAAAGGATGTGACCCGCCTGTTCATGGACGGCCAGTCGCATGGCGCGCTTGGTATGGCGAAGTTGCTTACCGGCCATCAATACGAACGTGAGGCGATTTTCCGGTGCTGCCCGGATGTGCCGAAGGATTTCTTCAATCTCGATGACACGCGCAAGATCGCGCAACTCAAAGGCATGGGCGCCTCATCAGCTCGTAAGGAGCGTCCTCGCATTGAACCCGTTTTTCTGACGGAAACTGCCGAATCGTTCAAACCTATCTACACCGTGAAAGGAATTGAGCCATGAATCAGATGTTCACGGCGCCTCCCCAGACGCATCTGCTTTTGCGCAAAGCCGAGGTTTACTCGCTCCTCGATCAGATTTGCCAAGCGCTGGAGTTGACCGCTGCTCAGCTTGAGGCTGCGCGGACGAGCTACGAGGCTGTCGCGGAATGGCTCTCCGGGTCGGACAACCCTCTTCTGAAGTGGATCGATATTTATGCTCACGGCTCGACCGGCCTCGGCACGACGGTCAAACCGATCGGGCGCGAAGATTTCGACGTCGATCTCATCTGCAAGGTGCTGCGCTTTACCGCTGACCGGCCACCGGCAGAGTTGAAACGCATTGTCGGCGATCGCCTGAAGGAGAACGCGCGCTACGCTGCCATGCTCGAAGAGAAGAAGCGCTGCTGGCGCTTGAACTACGCACGCGAATATCATCTCGACATCTCGCCGACGATCAACAATGCCAAATGCGCCAACGGCGGCGAATTGGTTCCCGACAAGAAGCTGCGGGAATTCAAACCGACGAATCCGAAAGGCTACAAGGCGCTCTTTGAACGCAGGGCAGCCCTAATCCCCACCTTGCGGATGCAAAAGGCTCTCGCTGCCGAGGACCGTGCGGCCGTCGAGCCCTTCCCTGTGCATGGCACCGCCAAAGGCATCCTGCGGCGGACGGTGCAGATCCTCAAGCGGCATCGTGATGTGCATTTCCTGGAAGTCGTCGAGGAGATCGCACCGATCTCCATCATCATCACCACGCTCGCGGCACAGTCGTATGAGTATTGCGTCAAGAGCTTTGTTTTCGATTCCGAACTTGACGTTCTGATCGCGACCATTCGGTTGATGCCACACTTCATCGATAAGCCGGTCGTCAATGGTCGGCGGATCTATGTGGTGGCCAACGAAACCACGGTCGGCGAGAACTTCGCCGAGCGCTGGAATACTGAGCCGGCTCGCGCCGCCGCCTTCTACGAGTGGCATGCGAAGGCACTGGCGGACTTCGAGGCCCTTCCGGATTTGCAGGGCATCGACGTTATCGGCAAGAGCTTGGAAGGAAGCCTCGGGAGTTCGGTCGTTCGCAAAGTTATCGATGCTCGCACCGACAGCATTTCGCAGGCACGCACGGCCAAGAAGCTCTACGTCGCGCCGACGGTCGGGCTCACGCTGTCCAGCGCGGCCAATGCGACGCCGGTTCGCTCCAACACGTTCTTCGGTGACTAGGTGTTTTCGCGTGACCGCCCAGACCTGACGCCCGCGCAGCAGTTTATGTTTCTGCGCGCCAATCCCATCTGTACGGGGACAGGCCGGCTGCACGCGACTGGCTTTATTTGGGATTATCGTGACAGGCCGACGCCCCTTAGCCGTGAATACTCCATGCGCATTACATTTCAGCGGGGCGAAACACCAAGCGTCTTCGTCACGGACCCCGAGCTTTCGGCTTTGGCGGGTGAGCGGCCCCTGCCGCACGTCTATCATGATCCCCTGCGCCTGTGCCTCACGTTGCCAGGAACGCGCGAGTGGACCGGCACGATGCGGATCGATCAGACATTCGTACCCTGGGCCACAACGTGGCTTTACTATTTCGAGGACTGGCTGATCTCCGACGACTGGAAGGGCGGCGGCAAGCACCCCGATCCGACGGATAACGAGCGTTATGGTCGACGGGTGCGTCGCGCGACGCGGCAACCGAGGATCTGACGGCTATATTACAATACATGCGGCGTCCCCTTCTGCTTTGATGCTATCTACCTTAACTGACAACTTCCTCTCGCCTTCCGGCCCCTTATCCGCCGCCATGACGCACTTGAACATCGGCGGGACCAGCTTAGCCGGATCGGGAAGGCGCGGCTGCGAACGCGGTCCCGGCTAGAGCTTCGGAATAGGCAACGAAAACTGCGCATGGCGCGGGCCCAAACCGGCTTTACTATTCGGCCTATTGGAGAGCCGACAATGGGAACCCCGCTCTGACTCTTTCCTGAGGATGCTCTCCGAGGGCTACCCTTCGGCTCGCTTAGCGAAATGACGCACTCGGCGAGCCTTCAAAAAAGCTTCTGTCCGTCGCCATGAACCGCGCCAACATAGGCGCAATGAGTTTGGTCGAAGCCAAGCATATCGCTCGGTATCTCGGTTCTCATGATGAACACGTAATAGGAGCGCTATCTGGCGGCTCTATTGAGCAGTTTCTCTGGAATGATTCCGTCATGAAGCAAGGCACGCTTTAGCATCGAAATATCACGGCCGTTGTTCACCGCGATTGCGCCGGCAATTTTATCGTGACTATCGAGGAAGATTGCCGTCCAATTGTTCGTTTCAGGATCGTCCAGCACGACACTGCGGTCAGCATTTTGCAGCACTCCTAACGACTGAATGTTGTGTCCAAACTGGTCCGACCATAGCCACGGCGGCTCCGCATAATGCGAGTCAATCCCTGCCATGGATTTCGCCGCGACCAGCGATTGGCCCGAGGCCACCTTCCAGGACTCAAGTCGCTGACGAAACGCGCCGCCTAAGACGGGGTGTGACGTCACCTCTCCCGCAGCGAAGATCGCCGGATCAGATGTCTGGCAGCGATCATCCACGACAATACCATCATCGACGTCCAGCCCCGCGTCCGATGCAAGTTGGGTGTTGGGTTGAACCCCGATCCCGACAACGACTGCGTCGACATCTGCGAATGCATTCCAGCGCAATCGCAACGAACCATCATCCTGATGATGAATTGAATCGATCTTTGAGCCAAATTCGAACTGGACTCCGTTCAGGCGATGCAATTTCTCAGCCCAACGGCTCAGGATAGCAGGCATGCCGCGAGATAGTATCCGATCCGTCATCTCAAACAGAAAAACCTCGCAGGCCATCGCTCGAGCGGCGGCAGCAACCTCTAACCCAATGAACCCGCCGCCGATCACAGCAATTCGACGCGATTCCCGAAGCACGGATTTCAAGCGAACCGCGTCTTCAAGCGTTCGCAGATAGAGAATTTTCGAGCTTTGCCCGACGCTATCCGGCAATTTTCTCGCCCGCGATCCGGTCGCGAGGAGTAGCCGATCGTAAGCATAAGCATTTCCGCAAGCGGTTAGAATTTCGGAGCGGTTTCGATCGATCTGCGTCGCGGTTTGTCCGGGATGATACGAAATACCGTTCTCATGATAGGTCTCCGCGTTTGCCAGATAGCGCGGTGCGCCCTCGCCAAGGACTTCTTTGGACAGCGGCGGGCGATCATACGGCAGGCCGAGTTCGTCTCCGAGAATATCGATCTTGGCTTGTGGCGCCAACTCGCGAAGATGCACGGCGGCTGTGTGCCCCGCGAGGCCTGCTCCGACAATCACAAAACGCATTTTAGCGCTCCCTGTAGGGGAAGGGCACATTCGGCGCGCCCGTCCTCCTTATCCGCCGTTGACAGGCGCCGAGCACTCTCACATTCAATACCTTCAGCCGAAGGCTAGTTGGCAGATTCTGCTGATATTCATCTGCGACGCACTTGCTAGACGCTGTAGAAATCGAGCGCAGTGGCCATTTGATCGTTCGTAAGGGAAATCTTTTTGAATCCGATCAGCCAAGCCTCTCCAAGACGGCGCAGCCGAAATTCAAGGCGTCCGAAGTTGGTATGGCTTTTACAAGCGCGCGGATCGTACGTATGAACCGTGAAGCAGGCATTTCCCTCGATCGAATCCGTCGAGGCCGCATCGACCATGATGTTCGTATAGGAATGAACCGTGCGCGGAAGCGGCATCGCCGTGATGGACTTTCGCGACTGTATCCTGTCAATTCGGTCACTCAGCCCATATGAGTTCTCATGATATATCATTGAAAGCTCGCGGTTCGGATTGGACGTCGTCTCGTACTCGTCCTTCCAGGCCGGCACCCAGAAAATCGCATCGTCAGCGTAGAGCTTGACCCAATCGCGGAATTTCTTCTGATCCAGAAGTCTTGCCTCCGTGAAGAGAACGCGAGTAGCAATCTTCAGGTAATCATCCTCTGACATGTCGCTAACCTAGCCTTCCGAGGGATCACGAGTCATAAGGCGCAGCCATTCCCGGTAACCGGAATGAAAGCATGTCTCATCGCCGAACAGGGGCGCTCCATAGGTCCACCGATCAGGTGAAACCTGCAATTCGGAAGAGTAGTTGAGTGCCTCGCCGGACTTCGGCCTCAAGCCTCGCGCATACCCCTGCGTAGGACCAGCGAAACGAGCTCCGTAGCCGGTCTGGCAAAGCTCGTACATGACGTTGTCGTCGGACGTCGCAAGACCGCTCGGATTGAAGAAATCCTCATACAGACGGATGCGAACGCGGCGCGCCTCGTCACTTTCACCAACTGGGGCAAGACAGTGAGACGTAATCTCCGTCTTGTCCGGAGCCAATGGCCGCCACGTCCGCAACTGCAGCGTGCCGATATCAACGATCTGCAGGTTAGGATAAATCGTGAGATTGCGCTGACGAAACATCCACTTGAGCTTGTCTTCCCGAGTCTGCCCCTGAACCGTCGACAGAAGTTTGCCATCCTGATTGAGAGGGCGGAGCTTATAAACCCTTGACGCATGAATGGACCACATCATCGCGTGCCCCCTCGCCAGGCTGAAGCTTCCTTGCGCGTCGGGGTCGGTCTCTGTCGGATTCCACGGCTTTACTTCTAGCGGTCCTCTCCGCACTTCACGCTTCTTGAGAACGTCGATATACGAACTGTGCGTTGAAGCGAAGTGGTAATAATCAAGCCCGTTCTCGAACTGAAGCTTCCAATTGGCGTCGAACGTGTAGCTTACGTTTCCGTCAACGAACTCCAGCCCTTCGATGCCCTGATCGACAACGAGATCGATAAACGCGCGCGCGTCACCAAGATGCTCCTCTAGCGTCGGCACGTCGGGCGACACGCTTGCAAACAGAAGCCCTCGATAGCTTGCAATCTTGGGAACAGGCTTGAGGCCATGATCATCCGCAAGAAAGGACGGCGGATACTGGCCATCCTTCTCATCGGTCATCGAAACATTCTTGCCGGCACTATCGTACGACCACCCATGATAGCGACAAACATGGAATTTCTGATTGCCCTTCTTAAAGGGGCAAACGATCGCCCCGCGGTGGCGACAGGTGTTAAAGAAGCATCGAATTTCTCCAGTCCCGTCCTTTGTAATCAGGACGGGGTGGCGCCCGATGTACGTCGTCACGAAGTCATTCGGCTTGCGTAACTGACTTTCCAGCCCGACGAAAACCCAAGTCCCCTCGAAAACGTGAGTAAGTTCGCGCTCAAAAATATCCTGGTCGGTGAACACCGTCCGATCTACCCGAAATATTCCGTCATCGGGTCGATCGTCCAGCAGCTTCGAAACCATTTCGGGTGTGATTGGCCCACCTCTGACACCACCGTCGCTCGGCCTCACAGGGCTGGGTACTTCCGACCTGAAGCTGGTCAATTCGACCTCCTCTATTTTTCTTGTAGCAAAGCGGAGCGGCTATTTCGGACGAGATGGGGGCGTCACACAAAATGGCGACATCGTCGCCCCCCTTGCCGTTAAGTTAGGTTGACGCGTCGGGATTAGACGGTGCCGAGGTGACATCGATTTCCACAGCATCACCGGCGACACGAACAGGATAGGTTGCCAGGGCCGTTTCTGCTGGTGAGGTCAACGCCGCGCCCGTTCGAACATCGAAGCGGGCGCCATGAAGCGGGCACTCGATCTCGTAACCATCGAGCCAACCGTCGGACAGAAGTGCATAGGCATGAGTACAAACGTCAGACGTGGCAAAATACTCTTCGCCGCAGCGGTAGAGCGCAACTTTGCATCCGTTGATATTGAGCTGCTGAATGCTGTCATCCGACACATCTTTCGTAAGAGCGGCTTTTACCCAGTTAGTCATTCGAGTCGACGCTCGCTTTTGGATTGTTGCGAACTTCAGTTCTTTCCGAACATATTCTTCCAGGCCTCGGTGCCCGGCTTCGCTTCCCATTGTTTGCTGTCGGACAACGTATTTATGCCCGCCCTAACCCCCGGACGGTCTTTGATCGCCTGGTACCATCGATCAATGTTCGGGTACTCCGACAAGTCACGTCGATGCAGCTTTCGCGTGCGAACCCAAGGGAATGTGCTGATGTCAGCGATGGAATACTCGCCGGCGAGATATTCAAATTCGCCAAGGCGCTTCTCGAGAATGTTGTATATTCGACCAACTTCCCGATCATAACGTTCGATCGCGTAATCGATCTTCTCAGTCGCATACACCATGAAGTGGTGCGCTTGGCCCAGCATTGGACCCATCGTCGTATTCTGAAATACAAGCCACTTTAGCGTATCGTAGCGCTTTTCAGGATCCTGAGAGAGAAATCTACCGGACTTTTCCGCGAGATAGATAAGAACGACCGCGGATTCAAAAACTGCATATGGCTTGTTGTGCGGGCCATCGTGATCCACGATGGCCGGCACTTTGTTATTTGGATTGATCTTCAGAAATTCCGGATGAAACTGCTCACCTGCCGTTATATCAACCGGAACTACACGATACTCCAAGTCCAACTCTGCCAGCATTATGGCTGCTTTATACCCGTTCGGGGTTGGCCAGAAGTATAGATCAATCATCGCAGAGGACTCCTATCCGACGATCTTGAGCCCTGCTGGCTTGTCAACGATCAGCCCAGGGTTCAACATCCACTTCGGGTCCAGTTCGGTCTTGGCGGCTGCCAGCACACGGCGGAACAACGGATCGACTTCCTTGTCGTACCAAGGACGGAACGATTTTCCGACAGCATGGTGGTGCGTGATGGTTGCGCCGAGTTCGATTAGCGCGTCCGACGCAACGTCGTGGAGCATCTTATAGGCTTCAAGGCTGTTGGCGTGCGTCGAAGGAGCCATGATCGAATAGTAAGGAGCCGGGCCGTCCGGATACAGGAAGGAGAACCTGCGGCAGACGATGCCGCCGCCAAGATTTTCCTTCTGGGCCTTCCGGATGCGACGCATGATCTCGGTATCGACTTCTTCGAACCGATCCCAAGTGTAGGCAGTTTCGAACGTGAAGCTGACGATTCCCATCGCTGCGCGCGTATGCATCAACCGGGGCAGATATCTGAACTGGTGCCGCCAGTTACCCTGCGGCCCGCTACGGCTGGTCTCCAGCGCGTTGTCCGCAGTTCCCGCCTGTTGCTTCACGACGCCACCGAAGTCCTTGCAGATTTCGAGACTACGCTCCAGCCACGCGTCCACCGGATGGTCGGCGGATTCGAAGCCCAGCAACAGGACCGAATCGGTGCCGTCTCCAGCGCCGTAGAATTTGGCGTCCTGCTCGTCCAGATAGCGACAGTTCGCCGGGAACAGTCCTGCTTGGGTGATCTGACGGACGGCCTTGGCACCCTGATAGAACGTCTTGAAGGAGATCGACGCATTCGCACGGAATTTCACACGCCCCTGTAGACGCATCCATGCATCGGTGATGATGCCCAGCGAGCCCTCAGACCCGATGAACAGCCGATCCGGATTGGGTCCCGCACCCGAGCCTGGCAGGCGGCGGTTCTGGATCGTTCCCGCCGGGGTGACCACGCGCAGGCTTTCCACCATGTCGTCAATATGCGTGAGATGGGTCGCATAGTGACCGGACGAGCGGGTTGCGATCCAACCGCCCAGCGATGAGAATTCCCACGATTGCGGAATATGGCGCAAGGTGAGGCCATGCGGCTTCAGTTGTTCTTCCAGAGCCGGACCGAGAATGCCCGCCTGGATCCGCGCGCAGCGCGACACGGGGTCGACTTCGAGAATCTTGTTGAGGTTGCCCAAGTCGATTACGACGACCCCGGGAAAGGCGTCGCGCTCGGGACCCCAGAAGCCGCCGGTGACGCTCGATCCGCCGCCATACGGGATGCATGCATAACTATTTTCCCCGCACCAGTCGAAGATGGCAGCGATGTCTTCTTCGTCGCGCGGATAGGCCACGACGTCCGGAGCCTTCTTGAAATCGCGCCGGTAGATAAGGGTCATGTCCTTGAAACCCTTACCGTACGTATGAACAATTCTGTCCCATTTTTCCGAGGTACAGAAATCCTCCAGCGTTCGCGGGATCTTTATGCGCGACGCATAAAGTTCAATCTCGTCCAGAGTCGGGTCTGACAGAATTTCGATGTCTTTAATTCCAAGCCGCTGCTCCACGCGGTCTCGCATGGTTCGGATTTCGTCCTTGGAATTAGCTTCACCTTCATATCCCCACGACCAGAACTTCCTTCGCTGGCCGTAGTAGCCACTCTTTTCCTTCGCCACAGCGCTTCTCCTTCGAGATTTTCGACGTAAATCAACCATCCAGGTGCGCATGCGTTTTGGTAGACATCGCGATCTGGTTCGACCAAATTGGCATATCCAATTCGGTCGGTCAATGGTTCTCGGAGTAGATAAGCACCCCGGAGCTACGCCACCGCGACAACATTCGCCTTGACACCGCCGCCAAGAGCACGCTTGAATGGTATGACCAGATTGGATGTGCCAGATTGCAACTGATCTGCAAATAGAGAACTCACCTCATTTTTTGATGAGCGGGCGTTCAGCGGCCTTTTTCACATAGAGAGGGACAAGAGCGTGGTGCTGTCGGACCAAGCCAATCTGCATGGTGAGCGCGCCCTCCAATGGACCGCGTCATGCTGAGATATCTAATTCGTCGCCTTGTCGCCCTTGTGCCGACGTTCCTGTTAGCGAGCGTTATTGTGTTCTCGGCCATTCGCCTGATACCGGGAAACACGATCGACATGATGATGTCGCAGAACGACATCTCGGCCAGCGTCCAGACCCGCGAAGATCTTATCAAGGCACTCGGGCTCGATCAGCCGGTCCTTGTACAATATTGGCACTGGATCAGCTCGATTGTGTTCCACGGAGATTTCGGTCGCTCGCTTTGGACGGGAGATAGCGTCACCCGCCTCGTCGCCGAGCGCATGCCGATTACTCTGTATCTAGGCGTGCTGGCCATGATATTCGCGCTCTTGATCGCGCTGCCCGTCGGGATCATCTCGGCGATCCGGCAAAACAAGCCGGTCGATTATCTCGGCCGTGTCTTTGCCATCACGGCCCTGTCCGTCCCGCCTTTTTGGCTCGGGACATTAGTGGTGGTCGTGCCGGCGATGCTCTGGGGGATCGCTCCGACCGTGCAATATGTTCGGCTGACCGACGATCCCCTCCTTAGCCTCCGCCAGATGGTGCCGCCCGCCATCGTCCTCGGCATCGCCTTGTCGGGAGTGACGATGCGGATGACCCGCACCATGGTCCTCGAAGTCATGCGCCAGGATTATGTCCGTACAGCTTGGAGCAAGGGTCTCGACGAGCGGACGGTCGTCCTGCGCCATGTCCTCAAAAACGCGCTTCTGCCGGTCATAACCATCGTCGGGTTGCAGTTGCCCCTGCTGATCGGTGGCGCGGTCGTGATTGAGCAGATCTTCGTGATCTCCGGTATGGGCCAACTACTCCTGATGGCGGTGTCGCAGCGGGACTATCCGGTCATTACGGGCATCTTTCTTCTCGTGGGCGTCGGCGTAATGACGATCAACCTGCTCGTCGACATCAGCTACGCCCTCCTAGATCCCAAGATTCGTCAGGGCTGAACGCATGACTATCGAGTCACCTCTGAAGATCGAAACAGGTCCCGGGCGAGGCGCTTGGGCAGCACCCGTCAGGACTTTCTTCAGTCGCCTTTTTAAGCAGGATATCCTCGGAACGGTTTGCGCCGGCCTTCTCGCCGCGATCGTGGTCTGCGCACTCTTGGCACCTTGGATCGCACCGTACGACTTCGACGCGATCGACCTTACATCGCTGATGCAAGGGCCGTCCTGGTCGCACCACCTCGGCACAGACGAACTCGGACGCGACATCCTCAGCCGCATCATCTATGGAGCCCGTACTTCCGTTATCGTCTGTATCACCGCCGCGCTGCTATCGCTCGCCCTATCGGTCACGCTCGGGGTTCTGTCCGGGTATTTCGGCGGACGTCTCGATGCCCTGGTTCAGCGGTTCGTCGATACCTGGCAGAGCTTTCCCGACCTAATCGTGCTGATCGCGGGCGTCGCGGTTCTCGGCCCCGGGATCGTGCAGATCATCGCCCTCCTCGGCATCCTCTACGGCGTTGCCGGTTCGCGCATCGTACGCGGCGCGGTCCTGTCGGCGCGCGAGCAACTGTACGTGCAGGCGGGCCATTCCTTCGGCGCCGGTAACTGGCACATTATTCTCCGGCACATCCTGCCGACGATCGCCGCGCCCCTCATCGTGCTTTACACCACGCGCCTCGGCGGCGTGATCCTGGCCGAATCGAGTCTCAGCTTCCTTGGTCTTGGTGTGCCACCGCCCGCACCCGCGTGGGGCCGTATGCTGAGCGATGCCCGCCCTTACATGTTCGAGAACGTCTGGATGGTCGCGGCCCCTGGCCTCGCGATAACTCTGATCGTTTTTTGCGTGAACATCTTCGGAGACTCTCTCCGCGATCTTCTCGATCCACGCGGAATAGTGCGCAATTGAGCGAAAAACCATAACACTAAGGAGGAGCAAGGAATGGTAGGCCGACATCTCGGAACTATGGCGGTTATCGCGCTCGGGACTGTGATTGCGACCCAAGCCGTGAGCGCCCAGGAACCCAAATACGGTGGCACGCTGACCATCGTTCCTTACTCCCCGGGGATTGCGGCGTTGTCGTGGGATCCCGCCGACTGGAACTGGAAGGTCTCTATCGATGCTGGGCCCTACATGGAGCAGTTGATGGTGGGCGATCTAAGCAAAGGCGTACGTGGCGGCGGGAAGAACAACTTTTTCAGCGAGGCCTGGCTCAGCGACGACGTGCTGCGCGGCGAACTCGCAGAGAGCTGGGAGGTCGTCGACAAACCGCTCTCGATCGTTATCAACCTGCGCAAGAACGTGAAATGGCAGGCCTGCAAAGGCATCATGGAAGCGCGCGACTTTACCGCCAAAGACGTCGTGTTCGCGTATAACCGTCTCGTCGCTAGTCCGAAGGCGAACAAAGTCTATTTTTCCTTCATCGACAGGGCCGAGGAGACGGGACCGCACCAGGTGACCTTCTTCCTGAAGGAGTACAACTCGGAGTGGAAGTACCGCCTCGGCTACGGCTATTACGCCGGCATCTATCCCAAAGAGATCACGGAGGCCCCTAACGGCGGTGCTGGCAACTGGCAGAATGCCTGCGGCACGGGTCCCTTCCGGTTGACGCGGTATGAGGCCGGGGCCTTCGGGGATTATCAGGCTAACAAGGAGTACTGGGACCGCGAGACGATCGACGGCAAACCTTACAAGATCCCATTCGTCGATAACCTTGTGATGCGGACGATCGGGGATTCACAGACACGCCTAGCCGCCTTCCGCACCGGCAAGATCGATGTCATGGCGAATATCAACTGGGACGAACTCAAGTCACTGGCGCCGATCCAAGATAAAATCAAAGTCATCGAACACCCCGACTATGCGGGTGAGGCACTGGCAATGCGGGTCGATGCACCACCCTTCGACAACCCGAAGGTGCGTCTCGCCTTGAATCTCGCGGTCGACCGGGCCGCCATCTCGAAGCAGATCTATGGCGGCCACGCCGACTTTCCGCACCTGCCGATGGACGAAACTTGGGAAGGCTATTTCACGCCGCCCGAAAAGATGCCGAACGATGCCCGGGAGGTTCTCCAGTACGATCCGGCCAAGGCCAAGAAGCTCCTCGCCGAAGCGGGTCTTGCGAATGGTTTCGAGTTCAAGGCACAGGTTCCGAGCTTCCCTGAGCAGCTAAAGAAAGCGCAGATTGTAGCCGGATATCTGTCGGCAATCGGCGTAAAGATGACCATCGAGCCAAAGGAGTATGGAGCGTTTCTCAGTCTGATGACCACCGGCAAGCACGGCCCCGGCTATTGGCATTTCGCAGGCATGAGCAATCCGACGGCCTCAATCGAGAAACTGTACCGGTCCTCTTCCGTCTGGAATTCGGCCCGCGTCAACGACCCGAAGGTCGATGCGGCACTCGACACCATCCAGCAGGAGAGGGACCCGGACAAGGTCAAGAAGGGCGTCGCCGCGCTCACCAATGAGATGACCGCGCGAGCGCCATTCCTGTTTCTGCCCAGGCCGCGCTCGTTCACGGTATGGTGGCCGTGGGTCAAGAATTACTATGGTGAGATTTCGGTCTCCGCTCGGCGTGATGCGCCGGTCTGGGCGCGCGCTTGGATCGATCAGGATCTAAAGAAGTCGATGGGCTTCTGATCGATGCACGGAACTTTGGAAATGTCGGGGCCCCCGATACTGGATGTACGCGGGCTCTGCGTGGGCATCTGGTCGGGCAAGACGGAGCTGAGTGCTGTCGCAGACGTTTCGTTCCGGGCCTATTCAGGCCAGGTCGTGGCGCTCGTAGGCGAAAGCGGCGCGGGCAAGAGCATCACCGCGATGTCGCTCACCCATCTACTGCCAATGCCACCGATCAAGATCACGGCCGGCGAAATACGCCTCTCCGGCCGTGATATGCAGACGCAGTCACCAAAACAGATCAGGGACATCCGAGGCAACGAGGTCGGCATCGTTTTCCAGGAGCCGATGACAGCGCTGAACCCAAGCCTGCGCATCTGGCGCCAGATCGCCGAGCCGCTGGTGCGTCATCGCCGGATGTCCTGGAGCGCCGCCAAAGCGCAGGCGATCTACCTTCTCAAGAAGGTCCGCATCCCGGATGCAGAGACCAAAGCCGAGGCCTATCCTCACCAGCTCAGTGGGGGTATGCGCCAGCGTGTCATGGTTGCTATCGCGATCTCCTGCGAGCCAAGACTCATCATCGCGGACGAGCCGACGACAGCACTCGACGTCACCGTGCAGGCGCAGATTTTGACGCTTCTCACTGACCTTACCCGCGGATTGGGCGGGGCGCTGCTTCTCATCACGCACGATCTCGGCGTCGTGGCGCGCTACGCCGACTGGGTCAACGTGATGTATGCCGGCCGCATCGTCGAGACAGCGGCGGCCGACGACCTCTATCGCGATGGGCGCCATCCTTATACGCACGCCCTCCTCGCCTCCGTGCCCAAGATCGTCGGTCCGATCGCTCATCGGCTCGAGTCGATCGCTGGGCAGCCACCCGCCCCCTCCGACGGAACCGGGGGCTGCGCCTTCGCACCGCGCTGCCCACGTCGGACCGAACGGTGCGACGAACGCCCTCCGCTTAGCGGCGACGAACGCACACGGAACGGCCATCTGTTCGCGTGCTGGAATCCGCTATGAACGACGTAGCAACGAATATTCTCGAGGTCTCGGACCTGTGCGTCGACTATGCAAGCACAACCTCTTTCGGCGTAACGGGCGCCCCCTCCGTTCGAGCTGTCAAGGGCATATCCCTCACACTCCAGCGCGGCGAAACTCTCTCGCTCGTCGGCGAAAGCGGTTGCGGCAAATCCACCACGGCCATGGCCATACTACAACTGACGCCGCCGAGCGGCGGCCGGGTCGTGTTCGACGGACGCGATATCACGGGCTTCAGTCATCGCCAGATGCGACCGCTAAGGCGTGAGATGCAGATCATCTACCAGGATCCGTTCGGGTCGCTAAATCCCCGCATGACAATCGCCGACCTGATCGCCGAACCGATGGCGATTCAGGGCGTCGGCAGATCGGGCCACGAGCGCCGCGCGAAGGCTGCCGAACTCCTAGATACGGTCGGAATGGGTACTCGCTTCCTCGACCGCTATCCGCACCAACTCAGCGGCGGCCAGCGTCAGCGGGTCGCCATCGCGCGCGCCCTGTCACTGCGTCCGAAACTGCTCATCTGTGATGAGCCGGTCTCAGCTCTCGACGTCTCAGTGCAGGCCCAGGTTCTGAACTTGTTTTCCGACCTCAAGGAGCAGTTCGGCTTGTCCTATCTGTTCATCTCGCACGACCTCGGCGTCGTCCGACACATGAGCGATCGGGTCGCAGTGATGTATCTCGGACGCATCGTCGAGATCGCGACGCGCGACGACCTCTACGGCGAACCGCTCCATCCCTACACGCGCATTCTTCTCGATGCGGTAGCGGTGCCGGACCCGCAAATCGAGCGCGCCCGCGATCACGTGCTCCTTCAGGGCGAGGTGCCGAGCGTCGCCACCCCCCCGCCCGGCTGTCCATTTCACCCTCGCTGTCAGTCCGCCATGCCGGTCTGCAGCCGCGAAATTCCGCCGCTGCGGTTGCACGGCAATCGGCAGATCGCCTGCCATCTGTATGATGAGACAGCAGCCAATAAGGCAATCGAAGCCGCGATGGACGGAAATGGCAATCCAAACTAGGACGTCAGAGCGGTCGCTTGTCCGCACCTAGCCCAAGCACCCCTTTAGGACGTCAGGCAACGGGCCGCCCATCGCCCAATCGACCAACTCCACCGTGTGGACGACTGGAATGCGTGTTCCAGCACCAATCTGCGTTATGCAGCCGAGATTTCCACTCGCAATGATTTGCGGTTTGACCTTCTCAATGTTGGTGACCTTTCGTGCGCGCAGTCGATTGGCGATCTCAGGCTGCAGTACGTTGTATGTTCCGGCGGAGCCGCAACATATGTGGCCTTCCGGTACTTCTCTCACTACAAACCCCATTCGCCTCAAAAGTGACTTCGGCTGATCTCTAACCTGCTGTCCATGCTGCATCGAGCATGCCGAATGGTAAGCCACGACCTGGCCGGTAGTCCGAACACCGTCTTGAAGCGGTAATTCATGCAAGAATTCTGTGATGTCCCGCGCTAGAGCCGAGATCCGTACGGCTTTCTGAGCGTAGGCGTTATCGTTGCGAAGTAGGAAGCCATAATCTTTAATGACCGTTCCGCAACCGGACGTCGTAACCACGATGGCGTCGAGGCCGCCGTTCTCGATTTCGCGTGTCCATACATCCACGTTGTGTCGAGCCGCATCCAGCGCCCGACTTTCGTATCCCAAGTGCTGCACGAGAGCTCCGCAGCACCCTTCGTCGATCGGTTGAACTACTTCGATACCGTGACGCGTCAACAACCGGATTGCAGCCTCGTTGATGTTCTGGCCGAGGACCTGCTGGGCACATCCGCTCAGAAGCGCAACCCGACCGCGCGGCCTATCGACGGTCGCGCCCGGTAACCTTCGGGTCGGCCTTCTTCGCTTGAATGACGACGAAAGTTCAATCATCGCGGCGAGTTGCGCGCCGCCGGGAAGATTGGCGAGCCACTTTCTGATCGGCCTGCTCACGGTAGCCACGCGTAAAGCCAACCTAAGTCGGCCCGGAAACGGCAGCACCTTCGCCAACATGCCTCGAAGCAACCGATCAGGCAGAGGACGCGTATAGGTTCGGGCGATATGGGCTCGCGCGTGATCGACCAGGTGCATGTAGTGCACGCCGGACGGACAGGTCGTCATGCAGGAAAGACACGTCAGACATCGATCGATATGCTCGACGACCTGAGGGGTCGCCGGCTTTTCCTCCTCCAACATGTCCTTGATCAGATAGATGCGCCCGCGCGGACTGTCCGCTTCGTCACCAAGAAGCAGATATGTCGGGCATGTCGCAGTACAAAAGCCGCAATGCACACAGGCACGGAGGATTTTTTCTGACTCGCTTACATGTGCATCGGCCAAGGCCGTCAGCGAGAAGTTTGTTTGCATACCAGTCCGCCTCGCCTCAGATACCGGCGTACATCCTGCCGAAATTTAGAACGCGGTCAGGATCGAAAGATTTCTTGATTTCCTGCGTCAACTTGAGCACCGCAGGAGGAAGCGGCTCGAACACATCGATCCTGCGGCGAATCTCCGATGAAGCCCGTACGAGTGTGGCGTGCCCACCGGTATTGACCATAGCTTCCCGAACGACCGACGCTCCCGCATCGTCAGCGCCCACGACCGCGAGCCACACGAGACCACCGCCCCAGTCGTAGAAATACCGCACGCCGAGTTTTCGCCGGATGTCAGCAAGAGCACGCGGCGCTTTGGAGGGGGCCAAGGACAACCGCCAAATGGAACGATCCATTGGCTGAGCCAGCCAGTGCGCGTCGCGGATGCGCAACCAAAAGTTTGCGCTTTCATCCCCTTCGATCAGGTCGGGCAGCCCAAAGGAGCACCAGAGCCTGGCAAGTTCGCGGGATCCGTAGGCTACCGAGCCCTCGGACCCCTCTAGTCGAACGATCGTAGTCGAGTCCGACCCAATACTCGCCGGGATATGCGCCGCCGCCGAGACCGCGAAAGTCGACCCGAGCGCTGCGGTTAGCGCCGAAATCGCTGTCATGTCGTCCAAGCCGCGCAATCCCAGCGATAGGGAACGCGCCGGCTTCGGCAACACCTTGAAGATGGCTTCGCTCAAAACGCCGAGCGTGCCCCACGCACCGCAGGTCAGCTTGACCAAATCGAGCCCGGTGACATTCTTCATCACGCGCCCGCCGGATTTCACGATGTCTCCGCGGCCCGTGACCAAGCGAACGCCGATCAGGCTGTCGCGACAAGCTCCGACCGCGACACGACGCGGACCCGAAACATTCCCGGCGACAATACCTCCGATTGTCGGCTCTGCGCTCGTCCCGAACAACACACGATGATCCATCGGCTCGAACGGAAGCATCTGGTTGTGCTTGGCGAGCATCCGATCGATTTCGGAAACCGGCGTTCCAGGCAAAGCACCGATGACGAGCTCTGTCGGCTCATAAAGTGAAACTCCGCGCATGCGCTCGGTCGTTAGAGGCATAGCGTATCCACCCAGCGGTCGGCCCATCGCCGACTTGGAGCCGGCGCCGCGCACGACGAGAGGCATCTTTGCTGTAGCCGCATCCTTGATGGCAGACGACAGTCCGCACTCGTCGCGCGGCTTATAGCAATCGGTCATCACACTCCCGTCACCCTAACCTTGACATCGAAAATCGAGGGGAAACACCTTATCCGTATTGAGCAGCCATCGCGGATCGAACGCGGCGCGCACCCGAATCTGTTGAGCCAGATCGGCATCGTCAAACTGGCAGCGCATTAGATCACGCTTCTCGATACCGACACCGTGCTCGCCCGTCAGGCACCCACCAACTTCAACGCAGAGCCTGAGAATGTCATCTCCCGCTGCTTCCGCCTTCGACTGCTGCGACGGATCGTTCGCGTTGTAGAGGATGAGCGGATGCATGTTGCCGTCACCGGCATGGAAAACATTCGCGACACGCAATCCGTGTCGCTGTACGATCTTGGAGATCTCCGCCAAAACGTACGACAGCTTGCCGGTCGGCACCGTGCCGTCCATGCACAAATAGTCAGCGACTCGCCCGGTCGCACCGAAAGCCGACTTCCGCCCCTTCCAGATTGCCGCCGTCTCAATTGCCGACCTGCTCTCGCGCACTGTCGTCGCACCATTCGCACGAGCGATGGCGGTGATGTCCGCCAGCGTCGCGTCCATCTCGGCGTCGGACCCTTCGACCTCTACAATCAGAAGGGCCTCGACATCGAGCGGATAGCCGGCCTTGGCGAAGGCCTCGCAGATCTCGATGGCGGCCTTGTCCATGTATTCGATGGCTACGGGAATGATACCGGCGGCAATGACGTCCGCAACCGCCTTGCCCGCTCCCTCGCAAGACGGGAAACCGAACAGAACCGGGCGCGCTCCCTCGGCCGATTTCAGAATTCGGAGGGTCGCTTCGGTCACTATCCCGAGCTGCCCCTCGGAGCCGACGACCAGGCCCAGCAGATCGAGTCCAGCGCTATCGAGATAGTCACCGCCGAGATCGATGATCGATCCATCGATCAGTACCATCCTTACGCCGAGGAGGTTATTGGTCGTGACTCCATACTTCAGGCAATGCGCGCCTCCGGAGTTGTTGGCAATGTTGCCTCCGATCGTGCAGGCAAGTTGAGAGGAAGGGTCTGGCGCATAGAAGAAGCCGTTCTCCGCCACCACCGCCGTTACGCTCAAATTTGTGACTCCCGCTTCGACGCGGATGAAGCGGTCATCGTAGTTGACCGCGAGCACCCGATTCATCTTTGAAAGTCCGAGAACGACGGCGTCTTCACTCGGAATTGCCCCGCCGGCGAGAGACGTACCTGCGCCGCGCGGCACGACCTTGACGCCGGTGTCGTGACAGTATTTCAAAACGGCACTCACCTCTTCGGTCGTCTTCGGTAGGACGACGGCGAGCGGCATCTTGCGATAGGCCGTCAACGCATCTGTCTCATAAGCCCGACACTCGTCCGTCGACGTTATTAGCCCAGCGGGGTCAACAAGGCGGGTTAGATCGTTTATGATTGAATCTCGGCGCGCGAGGATTTCTCGATTTGGTTCGGTGAACCTAATTTTGCTCATCGTATCCTCGTCATCGGATATTTTTCCGATGGGTCAGTCGCGGCCTGATGCAATCGACATAAGCCCGACGCATCCACCATCGAGCTTCTATTGCACTAACGCCACGACCCTCTCAGGGTGGCCCGACCAGCGCCAACCAAGCGTCGGCCGCGATAGCCCTAGCATCATTCCGCCAAGGGCCGGAGGATGAAGCCAGAGTTGCTCCGGATCTCGACCGCTCCGCTTCTCCTCGCGCGGATCCAGCGTGTGTCCCACGTCGTCCGCCTTCGCCGATCTTTCGATGCGACCGATCTCTCGGCTTTCGGCATACGCCATATAGAAAGACGAGCCTTGGCGGGCGTGATACCTGCCGAGCGTCTTGGTGAAGTCCGTCGGCGTGATGACTTCAAATCGGTCGAGGCGATCAGGCGCGAAGAGAGTGAGGACGCCCGTATAGCCAAAGAGCTCCGAGGTAATCGTCACGAAATTCCGTGTATCAAGACGAAAGACTTCGGCGAAGCGCGTTACCGCGGCTGCCTGGTCGGCCGCGAGCAAAGTCACCTCATAAAGGAAATCAATCCCGCCGGTCGGCTCCACCGTACGCGGGGGAGAGATTACGAAATGGACCGGCTTCCCCTCGATTTCGAACCGGAGAAAATCCTGGCCATTTTCGTGCTGATGCTCAACTCCGACCGACGTGGCATGATGCACCAGTGCACGCGGGTCGAGTGAGGTCGCGCCGGCGCCGAATAGATGAGATCGCCCGCGTCTTGCCAGTTCGTCCGCGACAACGCCGTTGCCTTCCGGCTCCAACAACTCAATCTCGCCGGTCCCGGCACGCAATGTCACTCGTTTGGCGCCCAATCCCCGGACCCGATCCGCAGAGACTTGTTCCGCCCCCAATCGGCGACGCCACATCTCCGCGGCACTTTTGGCATCCGGCGTCGCGATCTGAACGCGGTCGATGGTCAACAACACTTCGCTAACTCGCTTTAGGCGTTGGATCTTTGGGCCCTAGAGTCTGGCGCGGCGAAGGACCGTCGCGAGGTTTGACCTGCGCGACGCATGCTCCGCGACGGCGTATCAGCATTGCCGATCGCGCATGCTAACCGTGCATCTGGGTCAGGAACTTAGTGTTGAGATACGCGTCCATCGCTTCTGTACCACCTTCCGAACCGTATCCGGAGTCCTTGATTCCTCCGAAGGGAGTCTCCGGTAAGGCAAGGCCTTGGTGGTTGATCGACACCATTCCACTCTCCACGATCGAGCCGAGCGCGCCGATCGTCGCCGCTGACTTCGTATACGCATATGCAGCAAGGCCATAAGGGAGCCGATTCGCTTCGACCATGGCATCCTCGAATGTCGAGAACGACGCGATTGGCACAACAGGGCCGAATGGCTCCTCGTTCATAATGCGCGAGTCCAGAGGCACGTCCGTCAGAACCGTCGGTTGAAAGAAGAAGCCATCGTTGCGCAGGCGCCTTCCACCTGTCCGGATGCGCGCGCCGCGCTGAACGGCGTCCGAGACCAGCGCGTCCATCGCCTCGACTCGACGGAGATTAGCTAGTGGTCCCATTTGGGTCGCTTCGTCGAGGCCGTCCCCGACGACGAGAGCTTTGGCAGCAGCGGTGAATTGTTCAACGAAGTCGTCGTAGACCCGTTCATGGACCATGAACCGGGTCGGAGAAACACAAACCTGGCCGGCATTCCTGAACTTTGCCGCGGACAGCAATTTTGCCGCTTGTTTGACATCTGCGTCCTCGAAGACTAGCGCAGGCGCATGTCCACCTAGCTCCATCGTAACGCGCTTCATGTGACTTCCAGCGAGAGCCGCAAGCCGCTTCCCGACTGGCGTCGAACCCGTGAACGAAATCTTGCGAATGACAGGGTGGGCAATCAAGTATTCCGATATGTCGGACGGCACACCGAAAACGAGATTGAGGACACCGGAGGGCAAGCCGGCATCGACATAAGCATTGACCAGAGCTGCACAACTTGCCGGCGTTTCTTCGGGTCCCTTCAGAATCACGGAGCACCCGGCCGCCATCGCAGCTGATATCTTTCTGACGGCTTGGTTGATCGGAAAATTCCACGGCGTGAAGGCGGCGACAGGCCCAACTGGCTCGCGGATCACGACCTGCTGTACGGCGCCGGAACGTGACGGAATGGTCCGACCGTAGGATCGACGCGCCTCCTCCGCGAACCAGTCGATGATGTCTGCGCCGAGCAACACCTCCATCTTCGCCTCGCCCAGCGGCTTGCCTTGCTCGAGCGTCATGATACGCGCGATTGAGGCGGCTCGCTCGCGGAGCTTTTCGGCAGCCCCACGCATCAATTTGTATCGCTCGAAGGAAGACGTCCTCCGCCACAATTCGAACCCGCGCACGGCCGATTCAAGTGCGTCGTCGAGATCGGGGATAGACGCGTGCGCAACTGTTCCGATCAATTTTCCCGTCGCCGGATTCAGGATGGGCTCGACCTTTCCGCTCGTTCCATCGCGCCAGGATCCATCGATGAACAACTTTGTATCGGGGTACATCTGCTCGCGACTTGTCACCATTTCCGTCCGTCCGGTCTATAATTCGTTAAACTGAGGTAGCCGCTGACAGCGACTCCTCGGCGCGCTTTTTCAAGTCGTGCTTTCTAATCTTCCCGTTCGGGGCTACCGGAAGTTGCGGCAAGACAATGATCTGCTGCGGCTTCTTGTATGGTGCGAGCTGCCGCTCCACGAGCGCGAGCAGTTCGGCCACTTCGATGGTGCTTCCAGGGGTCGGCTCAACGAAAGCGATGATTTCCTCGTTGCCCTCGATTGATCGCCCGACTACCGCGGAATTGAGAACCGCCGGATGAGAATTGAGGACAGCCTCGATTTCGGGCGGATAGACGTTGAAGCCGGACCTGATAATTAGCTCCTTCGACCGGCCTTGGACCACCAGTTCGCCGCCCGGCGACCGGCTGACGATATCTCCGGTTTTCAAATATCCTTCGCGATCGATCGCCTCCGCGGTCATGTCCGGCTGACCATAATACCCCAACATCACGTTGGGCCCGCGAACGAGCAGTTCGCCCGCTTCGCCATCGGGTACTTCCCGCCCATCAGGTCCGACGATCTTGGTTTCGATTCCCGGGATTGGCGGTCCGATGTTGATTTCGTTGCTTCCCATGGCATACAGCGTCCGACTGATGGTCGGAGACGTCTCGGTCAGCCCGTAACCATTATGAAGCACCACGCCGAACACTCGCTCGACGCTCTGTCGCAGAGACAGATCGAGCGGTGCCGTTCCGGTATAGACATAACGAAGGTTATTGGGCGTGAGCTTGATATTGTTCTGATCGACGTAAGCGATGATCCGCGACAACATCGCAGGGACGGCATTGAAGGCGGTCAACGAACCATTCACGACGGCGTCGATTGCTTGCGTGAGAGAGAACCTCGGCATGATCCGCAGGTGTGCGCCGACAAACAACATACCTTGCAGCAACGTCAACCCGTACGAATGAGAGATCGGCATAACGCAAAGCGTGACGTCCTCGGGAAAGAGCGTGTTGGTTCTTTTGCCCCGGCCCGCCACGTAAGCGAGGTTGCGATGACTGAGCATCACTCCCTTCGGGCGACCGGTAGTCCCCGTCGTGTAGATGAGAACTGCAACCTGACGGGCGGGATCCTCATAGACCTCCTCGGGAACGGCGCTCGCCTCCAACTTACCGACCTTGATCGCTCCAATCCCCGTGAACGCTTCGGCTTCCGCGCCGCGCCGGCACGCCGCAGCATCTGCTTCCGCCGATATTCCATGCGTATAGAATACGCGTCTGGGCTTGCAATCACCCTCAATGGCGTCCAGTTCGTGCGGGCCGAGCCGTGCGCTCGTCATCACTGCCCATGCATCAAGCCGGCTCGCCGCATACATCAGGACGATGGCGCCGATTGAGTTCTCGCCCACCACCATGACCCGATCACCGGGACGGATCCCTAGACGCGCCAAGTCACCTGCAACGGCCTCGATCGTATCGATCAGTCTCCGATAGGACCAAACGATGCCCCGCTCGTCAGTAAGAGCCGGCCGGGATGCTCCTGCTTTGGCCCCCTCATCCACAATGAGGTGGATGCGTCGCGGCAGGCTAGTCAAATAATCCACTTCCATGGTGGGCCCAATCTTCTTCGCCAGAACTTCCGCATCCAGCTCCTCGACTACAAGCGGCTGCGGATGGCGAGGTTAGTCTGTTGCTGGATTTTCACCGATACTGGTAGGACCAGTTTGGTATGATCACAATCGTATTGTCAAGTGCGTTTTGAGCGGCGCCGCATAACGCGCGCGCCAACGGCCTGAATTTGCACAATCGATCGAAATTGAGCTTTCTAAGCCGCCGCGTCGCGCACGTAACGTGCAGTGCGGGTACGCATAGTCACCAGTTCCTCGGCGGAGGTCGGGTGCAGCGCCATAGTGGCGTCGAAGTCCGCCTTGGTAGCCTTCATCTTTACGGCAATGGCGATGACCTGAACCAATTCGGCCGCGTCCGATCCAACGATATGGCAACCCACGACGCGGTCGCTCCCCGCGTCAACCACCAGTTTCATCAACACCCGCGACTCGCTGCCGGACAGCGTCGCCTTCAACGGGCGGAACGCCGCCTTGTAGACATCAACGATAGCGAACTGCGCCCGCGCCTGCGCCTCGGTGAGGCCCACGGTGCCGACCTGGGGCTGCGTGAACACGGCGGTCGGAATATCGATGTGATCGACCTTGACCGCCCGCTTGCCGAAAACCGTATCGGCGAAAGCGTGGCCCTCACGGATCGCTACCGGCGTCAGATTGAAGCGATGGGTGACGTCGCCGACCGCATAGATATGTGGCACCGAGCTCTGCGAGGCTTCGTTGACGACGATGCCTCCGTTATCCGGGTTGATGGCGACGCCGGCTTTCTCCAGCCCGAGATTTGCGACGGCGGGGTGACGGCCGATGGCGAACATCACCTTGTCGGACGCGATGCTGGAGCCATTCGACAGGTGCGACGTGTACCAATCGTCGTGCTTCTCAATCCCGTCGACCGTGCAACCGGTCAGGATGGTAATGCCGTTCTTCTCCATCTCATCGCGGACATGGGCGCGGACGTCGTCGTCGAAGCCACGCAGGATGTTGTCGCCGCGATAGACCACAGTCACGAGGGAACCCAGGCCCGAGAAGATGCACGCAAACTCCAGCGCGATATAGCCACCGCCCTGGATCAGGATACGCTTCGGCAATTCGGGTAGATGAAATGCTTCGTTCGATGAGATGACATGCTCGATGCCGGGAATGGCCTTGCCGTGGTTCGGTGCGCCGCCCGTGGCGATCAGGATATACTTCGAGCGCACCCTCCTGCCGCCGTCGAGCACCAGCGTATGCGGGTCCTCGAACACGGCGCGCGACTTGATCACCTGCACGCCAGATTTCTCCACGTTGGTGGTGTAGGCCGCTTCCAGCCGGGCGATCTCCTTGTCTTTGTTGGCGATCAGGGTGGCCCAGTCGAACGTCGCCGGCGGAACGGTCCAGCCGAAGCCCGCGGCATCCGCGATGTCGTGGCTGAAATGCGAGGCGTAGGCGAATAGCTTCTTCGGTACGCACCCGCGAATGACGCAAGTGCCGCCCATCCGATATTCCTCGGCGATCATGACGCGGGCGCCATGGCCAGCGGCGATCCGCGCGGCGCGCACGCCGCCCGAGCCGCCACCTATGACAAACAGATCCGTCTCAAAGCTATCCATGCTGGGAAATCAATTCTTTAGGTGGATTTGGCGCGTTTCAGATGCTTCAATTTCCTCAACCTGATATCTACTGAAGCAGGGCGGATTCGACCGAGATCCTCAAGGTTCCTCCAAAGTACTGGTCGACCAATTTGGTCGGCCATGATTAGCTACCGAGGAAATCGAAATCAAGTGGTCGGCAGGACCAGGCAGGATATTTTAGATGACTGAGCGAAATCGAACCGACAAGCTTGAGGCTCCTTCGAACGCCATCGGAAAGATCCTTTCCTTCATCCGTGAGCGCCGCTATCAGCCCTCCGAACGGTTGCCATCAGAACGCGACTTTGCGGAAAAGTTCGACACCAGTCGCGGCGCGGTTCGAGAGGCTCTGGCCGCACTTGAAACCATGCGAGTGATAGAACGGCGCCCAAATTCTGGAATCTATCTGCGAAAGATCGAAGAGAGCAGCATCGATGCTCTAGTGCTTTATGCTGAATCCGGAGTTCCATTCGAGGCCAAGGAAATCGCCGACGTCATGGAGGTCCGGCGCATGCTCGAAGGGCAGGCGGTCAGGTTGGCCTGCACACGCAGGACCGCGGACAACATTCGCGAGATCACCGCCATACTTGAAGAGACCAACAAGCGCCTATCCAAAAAGCAAAGCATAGAGCGCGAGGACGAGGCGTTCCATCTTGCGATTTTTGCTGCAACCAAGAACGACATTTTGCTGCGCGTGGCGAGATCGTTCTACGAACTGTCCAGGCATCGACGGAAGGTCTACTTTGCCGACCAAAATCGAGGTCGACAATCTTATGAGGACCATTGCACCATCTTGGAAGCGATCGAAGAGCGGCGGGTAGGCCTAGCCGAACAACAGATGAACGCTCACCTCTCGCGAACAGTGGAGGCATGGCAATCGCTTCTAGGGGAAACCAAAGTCACAAAACGTTAGTCTTGCCGGGCACCCCGTCCGCCATCTCTACGCGAAATACCCACGGTCTAGCGCGAAGCACGAGGACGTGCTTCGCTCGAACAGTGCCTAACCTTTGAGCGCACCCGCCGTCAGCCCTGCGACGAAATATCGATAGCAGAACATAAAGATAACGAACAACGGCAGAGCAATAAGGGTTGCGCCGGCGAGTATCTCACCCCAACGCAGATCTTGCGCGCCAAGCATTGATGCCAAGCCCACGGGCAATGTCTTGCGATCATCACTCATGATGAGGATGAGCGCGAATACGTAGTCCGCCCAGGACAGCAAAAACGAGAAGATGCCGACCGTAATCAAGCCGGGGGCCGAAAGCGGAAGGACCACCTTGATGAAGGCGCCGAATTGGGAACAGCCGTCCACCATTGCCGCTTCCTCCAGATCGAACGGCATCGATTTGAAAAAGCCCCATAGCAGCCACACCGCCAGCGGCAGCGAAATCGCCAGGTGAGCGATTAGCAGGCCCCACAAGCTATCGGCTAAGCCAGCTATTCGGAACAAGGCGGACATCGGAATAACCAACATCAATGGCGGAAACATGTAGGCGAACAGCATGGACGCGACCAACGTCGTTTTGCCCCGAAACCGTAAACGCGTCGCTCCATAAGCAATGAATGATGACAGCGTCGTCGCCACGGCAATCGTAGCCATAGCCATCATGACGCTATTAACGAAATTCGCCGGATAGTTCGTAAGCTGCAAGAGTGACTTGTAAGAGCTTAGATCGGGTGGCCAGAAAACCAAGGATGAATCCAGAAATAGCTTTTCGGGCGACCTCAGACTGGAGAGGATCATCCAGTAGATCGGGAAGAAGGAATAGATGCAGATTAGCGCAACCGCGGCATACAAACCGACGCGGCCGGCAATCTGCTTCAGCGACTTGCCGTAATACCGCGTCGTTTTCCCGTGCGAGACTGAAGGTGTGGAGTCTGAGATTTCTCTTCCTGAGCCGCTAGAGCTATGCAACATCCGCACCGCTCGTGAACCAACGACGACAGCGGCAGCAGAGCGGGCTTGATTTTGAGTCGACATCGTCATCGTCCCTGCTTGGCCTCGTCGATCGGAAAAACCCTGAGGTAAATCAAGATAATGCTCGCCAACATCAAGAACGAGATGGTGGCGACAGCGGCCCCCCCTCCCAAGTCGAACTCGAGAAACGCTTTTCGGTAGGCCAACGTGGGAAGCGTCTCGGTTTCGTTGAGCGGTCCGCCCTTCGTTAGAAGCCAGATCACGTCGAACTTGTTGAACATCCAGATCCCTCTCAGGAGGATGACCACGATCAACACTGACCTCAATCCTGGCAGCGTGACATGCCAGAATTGCTTCATAACCCCTGCTCCATCGACCCGGGCCGCTTCATACAGTTGAGCCGGAATGGATTGAAGGCCGGCAAGAACACAGGTCACGACAAACGGCGTCCAGATCCAAACGCTAACAAGGACAATAGTCGCCTTCGCGCTCGTTGAATTACCTCCCCAATCGAACATCCCATATCCGAATGACGCGAAGACACTCTTGAGAAGGCCGTAGTTGGGATCAAGAATCCACTGCGTGATGAGGCAGGCGACGACCGTCGGAAGAAAATACGGCACGATTGACAGCGCCCGCACGACAGTCTGCCCCACAAACTGCCTATTGAGGACGAGCGCAATGGTGACGCCGAGAACGACTTGCAGCACGATCGCCGAGATGGCGATCGTGACACCGTTTAACAGCGAGCCCCAGAACAGCGGCTCACTAAGAACCTTCACGTAATTGCCAAGTCCCACCCACTGCGGCGGGTCGATGAACGACGCCGCTGTGTAGAAGGAGAGCTTTATCGAATAGAGGAGAGGTCCGCCAACAATTGTACCGAGTACCAGTACACCCCCGATGAACAAACCGATGATTCGCCAGTCCTGTCGCATAGCCTCGGGCCTCTATTCACCAGTTCCGATGCTCAGCCAATTTTTCGGATTCGATCGGCGGCGGCTTTCACGCAGTCGCTTGACGACATGTTCTTAAGAACCCGATTTTGCAGCATCTCCGGCATAATGTTCGCATCAAAGACCTTGCACGGTCGCAGATCAAACGACGGACCCGTCATATCTATTGAGTTAAGAACCGTCTTGCTGTCTTCATCAATGAACGACTTCATCTGCTCCATCGTCGCCCAATGCTTCTGAATCATCGGATGATTTTTCCACCGTGGATCTTCGTAAATGTCCAATCGCGCCGGTTGGAAATTCATCCAGGCGGAGTGCAGCCAGCGAATATAGTGCGCGTCAATAAACCATTGTAGAAACTTAAAGGCCGCCTCAGTCTGCTTAGTCTTGTAAAGAATAAAGCCATCGAAGGCGAAGGACAGTGCGTTCTGCTTACCAGCACTGTCTGGAGAAGCGAAAATACCATACTTGTTTGCGAGGTCCGGATTGCGAGCTTCCAGCGCCTCGACTACGCGGCCCGAATAGACGGTATGCGCAACCTTTCCCGTCGCGAAAAGACTCATCAGCTCAGCATAGCTGACCGTGTTCATGCCAGCCGGCATCGTTTTATAAAGATCGGCATATAGATCGAGAAAACGGCCGGTCGGTCCGGCATTCCCCGGCGCATCGAGAACGACGTTCCACTTGTCGTCATAAAACTTCGGCGCGTCTGCAAACAAGTTGCCGAAGCTCGCCCAGTTGGTGGCACTGTCACTCGCGAGCGGTATGACGCACCCCCCTCGCTCTATGTTGCCATCCTTCGCGACAGTCAGCGCCCGGCAATTCTCAAGGAACTCGGCCCATGTGTTGGGAACCTTCAGGCCCTTCTCCTGATACAGATCTTTTCTGTAGAAAACCGTCACCAAATTGTAGTCATAGGGATAGAACCAATTTTCTCCCTTATATGACCAGGTTCCCTGCTTCCCCCACGAATATTTTTTGACAAGATCCGTCAACGGCACGATGTGACCCGCCATCGCGTATTGCAAGATGTGCGCAATGTATCCCGCCGTGGCGATATCGTAAGGAGCGCCAGCATTGATGGCCGCCATCGACTTCGCATAACCACCACTAATCGGCGTCGAGTCGACGACGATTTTTACGCCGAACTTGCTCTCGTATTCATTGCACGCATCGCGCAAGGCCGATTGGCTCGCAGCAGTCGTTTCAGCGTTCAAAATGCGAAGCGTTACCCCGGACTGTGCGTTGACATAGGGCGCGGAAAGTGAGCCCGCGATGCCAGCCGCTGCACCAGCCGTCGTTTTGAGAAAACGCCGCCGATCGATGTCGCTCACGTTAGCCTTGGAACTCGGCGCGCCTAAGCTGAGCTTGTCCATGAAGTTCTCTCCCGTTGCCATTTTCGCCTTTCGTCGAGGTCCGCCTCAGTGTCTTGCCGCTCTCGCGCGAGAACAGGTGCAACTTCTCTTGAGACAAATTCACAAAAATTCGGTCGCCCGCCCTCAGCGCATCGTCCCGAGCAAATACCGCGCGGATTTTGTTGCCATCGATCTTACCCAGCACATAGGTTTGCGCGCCGATTTGCTCGACCAAGCCGACTACCAGCTCAAAAGCCGTGGAGGTTTCCGCGCGCTCGATGTGCTCGGGCCTAATGCCAAGCGTGACATCCCTTTCCGCTTCGGAGAATGACTGGGCAGGCAAGTTGACGCTCAAACCGCCGGAGCGCATTACGAGCGCGCCCCCGTCGCGCATCAACCCGCCATCAATCAGGTTCATCTCTGGAGACCCGATGAAAGTCGCCACGAAGGCGTTCGCGGGCCGATCATAAAGGTCAAGCGGACTGCCCGCCTGTTGGATGAATCCGTCACGCATGATCACGATACGATCGCCGAGCGTCATGGCCTCGACCTGATCGTGGGTAACAAATATCATCGTCGCGCCCAATCGGGCGTGTAGCGTCGCAATCTCTTCTCGCGTCCGGACCCGCAGCTTCGCATCAAGGTTCGAGAGGGGTTCGTCGAGGAGGAATACGTCGGGATCTCTGACTAACGCGCGACCAAGCGCTACGCGCTGCATCTGACCACCCGACAATTGGCGTGGCTTGCGCTCCAGCAGGGCCTCCAATCCGAGACTTGATGCCGCGCTGCGCACCCGACGATCGATCTCCTGCTGTGGCGTCCTACGGACCCGAAGGCCGAAGGCCATGTTTTCGAAGACCGTCTTCTGTGGATAGAGAGCGTAGTTCTGAAAAACCATCGCAATGTTGCGATCTTTCGGCGGAAGCGCGGTGACGTCCCTTCCGTCGATCAGAATCTTGCCGAATGTGACGTCATCTAGACCGGCGAGCATTCGCAACGTCGTGGACTTGCCGCAGCCGGACGGGCCGACGAACACGACCAGTTCGCCATCGGCAATATCCAACGAAAAGTCCTGAACGGCCCATGGCCCTCGATCTCCTCCAAAGGATTTCGCGACATTCTGGAGAGTTACTCGCGCCATACAGCCAGACCTTCACGTTCTTCCCGGTATTTTCATTAATTGGTTAAACCAATTTGGCAGGACCGTATGTCGCGTGATGCGCGGTGTCAAGCAGCATTTGGTTTGACCAATCTGGTCGCTCCACATATAGTTAGTGCGGCCTCGCACGGCGCGCGGCTATTTGACCCGCAGACTTCAAGGAAGCGTGATGGCTGGACCGTTGGCAGGTTATCGAGTGCTGGATCTTTCGAGAATCCTCGCGGGGCCTTGGTTAGCGCAGTTGCTGTCTGATCTAGGAGCCGAGGTTTGGAAGATCGAACGCCCTGGCACCGGCGACGATACGCGGCAGTGGGGCCCGCCCTTTCTGCGGAAAGACGGTGGAATTGATACGACCGAAAGCGCGTATTTCCTGAGCGCCAATCGCGGCAAGCATTCGATATGCGTCGATATATCGACTGACGAGGGTAGCGCCATTGTGCGCGCACTTGCCCAGCAAGCCGATCTCGTGATCGAGAACTACAAGGTCGGCGACATGGCGCGTTACGGCCTCGACTACGAGGCGCTTAAAAGGGTCAAGCCTGACATCATTTACTGTTCCATCACCGGCTATGGCCAGACCGGCCCGATGAAGGACGTCGCAGGATACGATATGGCCATTCAGGCCATCGGCGGCCTGATGAGCATTACCGGAGAGAGTGATGACAAGCCAGGCGGGGGTCCGCAGAAGGTCGGGGTTCCGATCGTCGATATTCTCACTGGCATGTATAGCGCCGCCGGCGTCATCTCCGCATTACTGCATCGCGAACGCACCGGAGAAGGACAGCATATCGACATGGCACTGCTGGACGTCCAGGTCGCGGTTCTCGCCAACCAAAATTTGAATTTCCTCACGACCGGCACGCCGCCGAAACGGTTCGGCAACGCGCATCCAAACATCGTTCCATATCAGGTCTTCAGAACCAGCGACGGTTCCTTCGTGCTCGCCGTTGGTAATGATCAGCAATTCCGGAAGTTCTGTGCAGCTACTGGTTTAAGCGGCCTGGCAACCGATAGCCGTTTCGTCACTAACACCGACCGGCTTAAGAATCGTGATCAACTCATCCCCCTACTCGATGCGCATCTGATACAGCAGACGACCCAGCATTGGATTTCCATTCTGGAGCCCGTGGGCGTGCCTTGCGCACCGATCAACCGGCTGGATCAGGTGTTCGCTCACCCTCAGGTTATCCATCGGGAGATGCAGGTCAATCTTCCTCATTCTTCCGGAACAACAGCCCCTCTCGTCGCCAATCCGATAAAGTTTTCCGGAACGAAGATCGAATATGCCAAAGGACCGCCGCGGCGAGGCGAGGATACTGCAAACATCCTCAAGTCGATACTGAAGTACGACTCGGCGGCCATCCAAGATCTAAGTGAGCGACGGATCATCGATATCGGACGTCCCGAAGTCGGCTAGGGGCCAAGAGCCCATATCACTCGTCGAATCGTCTCTTGGTCCGGCTGGATGGCAGGTTTGGCAGGAGCGAGCAGCAAAACGGCGAGCCCTGCGCCGAGGAGCAGGAACGCGGCCACGATCCTCCGGTATTGAAACATGAGACGAGCTCTCCGTTGACTACCAGGCCTTCGTCGCTATAATTGGATCGACCTGATTGGTAGGACCAATTATAGTTTGGCGATGGCTTTTGCAAGTCGGGAAGGCCTGACCTTGGCGAAACTGGTCGCAAAAACGAACCGATCGTCGGCTTTTGAAATAGGGGACGGAGGATGAAGCTCTCGAAATACGATTATATCGTTGTCGGCGCAGGATCGGCAGGATGCGTGCTCGCCGCTCGATTGAGCGAAGATCCCAACGTCAAGGTGTTGCTGCTCGAGGCCGGACGTCCCTCTTCTTCAATCTTCGTTCACATGCCGGCGGGCATTCGCGTGCTCTACACGAGTCCGAAGCATAACTGGCAATTTTGGACCGAACCGCAGACCGAACTCAACAATCGCAAGATCTATATTCCCCGTGGCAAGGTGGTGGGAGGGTCGTCCGCCATCAACTCCATGATTGCGATCCGGGGAAATCCTCAGGATTACGACTCATGGGAAGCGCAAGGCTGTCGTGGGTGGGGGTACGAAAACCTCCGCCCCTACCTTAGAAAAATCGAGGACGCCGCCCAGGTAACGTCCCAGCCCGATCAGGACCGAGGTTATTCGGGTCCGATCCGACTTTCTTATGGCGTGTTGCAGCATCCAATCTCGAAGGCATTTATTGAGAGCGCCAAGTCGGCAGGCCTCCCCGAGAACAACGGCTTCAATGGTCCGTCTCAGATGGGCGCAGGCTTCTACGAACTTACGATTTCAGACGGCAAGCGTTCAGGTGCTTTCAAGTTTCTCGACCAGGGGAAAGGACGAAGCAATCTGACCATCATGGCCAACACTCAGGTTCGGCGCCTCGCGGTCGAAGGCACGCGCGTTCGGGGTGTTGTCATTGACCACAACGGGCGTGAGGTCACCGTTTCGGCCGAACGAGAAGTCTTGCTGACTTCCGGGGCCATTGGTTCGCCGCAATTACTGATGCTGTCAGGAATTGGACCGGCCGATCACCTCCGTTCACTCGGCATCAAGCCGGTGCTCGATTCCGCCGGCGTTGGAAGCAATCTGCAAGATCATTTGGATTGCGCAATTCGATTGGAGGCGTCGCAGCCGATCACACTGACGCCGTACATCGGATTGTTCAGAGGTGCCTTGGCCGGCGCACAATATATGCTCCGAGGCACGGGGCCCGGCACCTCACAGGGGGTCGAAGCCGGAGCCTTCTGGGGGCCCGATAAAACCTCATCGTGGCCTGAGTGGCAGGCTCATCTCATCGTCGCGCTGCGAAACCCGCCGCAGGGCGAGCGCGTCCCGCACGGCTTTGCCATTCGCGTATGCCAGCTTCGTCCGAAGAGTCGTGGAACGCTGCGCCTGCGGTCGGCCGATCCCTTCGTCGCGCCGGCGATCGACCCCCGCTTTCTATCCGATGAAAGTGATTTCGTCAGCATGCAAGAAGGCGTTCGGCAGATGTGCGAGATCATCGATCAGCCGGCGCTCCGAAAACACATTAAGCGCAAACTCGATATCGATCCGTTTACCAGCACGGAATCCCGCAAAAAGTGGATACGAGCCCGCGCAGAAACGATCTACCACCCGGTCGGAACATGTCGCATGGGTGAGGATCGCGACGCCGTGGTCGATAGCAAGCTTCGGGTTCGGGGCATCGACAATCTACGCGTTATCGACGGTTCACTTATGCCGACCGTGATCAGCGGAAACACCAATCTGCCGATCATGGCTATGGCGGAGAAAGCTGCAGAGTTGATTGCCGGGAAGTGACCCAATGTTCTCTCCCTCAATGGCAGGAACAATCTGAAACCCTGCCTTTCATCGCACAGGCCATCGCTTGATTTCCCGTGGTCCCGCTCGTTGTCGGCGGTCTGACGCGAAGGTGTCAGTAAATGGCAGCAAGCGCCTGAGGGCGTCCTCCCTAGACTGCCCGGGGTCCGATGACGGGTCCCGGGCTTCTTTTATGGATTTGAGTACCCTTTTGGACATCACCCGCAATCGTCAACGATGTCCGTGCTGCTCTGACCGTTCGATAAGGAAGGTTTAACCGGGACAGCCGTGCCGGAGATCAAGTACCGACGCCACCTAACCTAGCTCGACATGCATCGCATATTTCAAGACTTCATTGATCATCTTTCGAGCGCTGAAGATCAAGCAGAGCTTTCGGGAGCCATGGCCGTCACAGCCGCGGCTCTCGACCTGTCTTGCTTTGCGTACCTCGCGCTACCGCAAAAGCTCGATGGGACACCCCGTCTTATGTCGACATACCCAAAGGAGTGGACTTCACACTACCTAAGGAGCCACTACGAACGGATCGATCCGGTTATCATGCAGGCGCTACGGGACACCGAGCCGTTTCGCTGGGGAATCGGATCGACCGAACGATATCTTTCGCCGGCACAGAAGCGGTTGCTGGACGAAGCCTCCCAATATGGCATTCGGCTAGGATTCACCGTTCCTATCCATGACGGACACGGCCCCGTTGCCGCCGTCACCTTTGCCGGCAACCAACGGGAAGCTCAATTCGAACGCTTCGTCACGTCGAACCCTCGAATGCTTCAGTTGATGGCGATGTTCTTCCACTCACACGTTCGCCGCAAACTCGCGAGCGATCTTCGTGTTGATGGAGCAGCTTTGTCCGCCCGCGAGTTCGAATGTCTGGAGTGGGCCGCCCGCGGCAAGAGCGCTTGGGACATCGGACGCATTCTGGGAATATCGCATCACACTGCTATCTCTTACCTGAACAACGCGAAAGCAAAATTGGGAGTGCGAACCGTTGTTCAAGCGGCACTACGCGTGGCCGCTGCCAAACGAGAACAGCAAAACTAAGGCGAACTCCTCCCACAACTAGGGGTGATGCTTCTTAGCGTAACTTCGCCTCAAAGAATCATGGCAACCTTGGAGGATGTCATGATTCAGCTCATCACGGAGCCTTGGTACGGCGAATTCTCCCATACGCTCTTTGCAATACACCAACTACGACATCGCGTCTTCAAGGTCCGGATGGACTGGGACGTTCAAATTAGCGGCGACATGGAAGTTGACAAGTTCGACTCGTTGCATCCGGCATACCTCGCCCAACTCTCGGACGACGGCCGGGTACAAGGCTGCGTCCGCCTGCTTCCAACCAAGGGACCGACGATGCTCCGCGACACATTTCCCGCGCTTCTGAATGGTCAGCCGATGCCCATGAGTCCGCAGATATGGGAAAGCAGCCGCTTTGCGATCGACGCTAGACTCGACACACCAAAAGGAGAACACGGAATAGCTTGTGCCACCTACGAGTTGTTTGCTGGCATGGTGGAATTTGGGCTTTCGCGGCATCTGAGCGATATTGTTACCGTTACCGACGCCCGAATGGAAAGGATCCTGCGGCGCGCTGGGTGGCCGCTACGTCGAATCGGCGCTCCCTCTAAGATTGGGAACACTCTCGCCGTCGCTGGATATCTGGATATCTCCAGTGCGGCGCTCGCGAAACTCCGTGGGGCAGGCGGACTTTCCGGGCCAGTGCTCTGGGCGCCTGTATTGCGCGTCGCCTAGAACGGTCGCACAGCGGACCCCTGGGACGCAGTTTCGCCTACTGACGGGCTACAGGCATGATGGAAATCAACAACATTGACAACCAGCAGCGCACGACCGGAATGCCCGTCATCGGCCTGCGCCTGCTTCGGTTTGCAGTCGTTGCCAACGACTGTGGAAGTCTTCGGCAAGCCGCTGAATTACTTTCCATTCCACATTCTGTCGTGAGCCGCTCCATTGGCCAACTCGAGCGCCTAGTCGGGACCAGCTTGTTTGAGCGGTCGACCGCGGGAGTCCAGCCAACACTTGCTGGTAAAGTAGTCGTGCGGATCGCAAGAATGGTGCTGGAGCAGGTTGATACACTCGTTGCAACCGGCAGATCAATTGGTCGTGGCGAAACTGGCCACCTTTCGGTCGGCTTCTGCACGTCGATTTCAGCAGGCAATCTGCGGACTACCCTCCTCGACTTTAGAACGAGATTTCCTCGGATCGAACTCGCTATAGCCGAACGGCCGCGCACTTTGCTTATGAACGCGCTCCGGAGCGGAACACTCGACGTTCTCATCGTTACGAGCGACACGCCATCATCGGACAACAAGACGCTCAGGGTCTGGAGCGAACGCGTCCTCGTTGCATTGCCTGAGGATCACCCTTTGGCGGCGCGCGACGCGGTTTATTGGACCGATCTTCGCGACGAAACCGTACTACTAAGCCATCACGATTCCAGCCGCGAGTTTGAAGATCTCATCATATCGAAATTTGTATCTACGGACGATCGGCCCAAGATCGACCGACACGACGTCAGCCGAAGCATGATCAAGGGTCTCGTCAGTATGAAACTAGGCATTAGCCTCGTCATGGAGTCCGATATGGGCGCGAGTTTCGCCGGACTGAAATATCGCGAACTACGGGACGGGACAGGATCAAGCCATATCGGCTTTTCTGCACACTGGTGCGCTGACAACGAGAATCCAGCCCTCAACCGCTTTCTCGAAATGCTGGCGGAGCGCTATTCCTCCCCATCTCTCGGCGATTGACACGCGCGTCGTAGACGGGCGAATCCTCGGTCAGCCGCCATGAACCGCGCCAGCATCGGCGCGATCAATTTTGTTGGATCGGCGCGCTGACCCGTTTCACGCGCGATTGCCTCCGCGTACGCAGCAAGGTCCCGGTGGACGGATGCAGGCAACTCCGCGGTCACCTTCACCGGCTTGTCGTCTGGGACGGCGGCGATCTTCAGCTTCGTCATTGAGGTTGTCATCCTGTGTAAGGCTCGAGGCGGAGATCCCGGTTGACGATGACACGAACCGGAAAACCCGGGCGGATCGTCAGGGTCGGCTGGATGTTGAGACTGCGCCGAACCACCTGTTGTCCGGTTTGATTCAGTGAGTCCGAGGCGCCGTGTCGCAAGGCCTGGATAATTGCGCTGTCGTTGCTGTTGGTGTCCGAGCCGGCACCCAGTTCGGTCCCGACCGCCAGAAACGTCGATAGGGCCGCAGCCTTGAACAGCTCACCCCAGTGATTGTCGACCTGGTCTTCGAGGCCTGCATACCCGGCAGCGTCAACGCCAGGCTGCCGCTCGAGAACGATAGAACGTCCGTTCGGCATGATCAGCCGGGTCCAGACGAGCAGGACGCGGGACTGGCCGAAAGTGACCTGGCTATCGTAGATGCCGATCAGACGCGCTCCCTGAGGCACAAGCAGAAAGCGGCCGGTCGGGGTATCAAAAACATTTTCGGTTACCTGCGCTGTAACCTGGCCCGGAAGGTCTGATCGGATCCCGGTGATCAGGGCACCCGGAATGACCGTCCCAGCCTGCACGACATACGGTGAGGCCGGCCTGGTGATGCGGTCAGGGCTTACCGTGCGACGGTCCACAGAGGCGTTGACGAAGGCAAGCTTCCGGTCCTGACCGTTTTGCACAGATCCATCGTCGCCGGTGCTCGTTGCGTTCGGTGGCACGACCCGCTCGCTTCCAACAGCCGCAGTCGCGGACGGACGCACTTCTCGTCCATTGGTCGAAGCGAACAGATGACTGATGCGGGCTGCTTCGGTCTCCTGATCCCGGCGCTGCTGGTCCGGATCAGCGCCGCTCGTCGGCGACTGGCCTTGAGCGGCAAGGATCGGTCGACCGAGGTCACCGGGGAGCGGCGGACCAAGCTGCGGGATTGGCTGGCGCGGAACGCCAGCATAGTCCTTCGGCAGGGTCGTAATGCCGTCGGCAACATTGTGATGGTCGGTGCTGTAAAGCTCATCGGCCGCCTGATTTCGAGCACGATTGCTCTGAAGTGACCACAACACTGCTCCGCCGATAACAAGCAGGGCAACCGCGCTCCCGCCAGCCAAGACCTTCCGCGACAACCGCGTCACGCGCGGATGCTCCGCTCTCAAGCGGAAACTTTCGGACTGCTCCGCTTGTGTCTCCGGCGGAACTGCTTGCTCGTGATCGTTTTCATTCCGGGTGTTCATGACGACGGTCTCCCGTCGGTCCTGACAATCCTGACCTTCTGCTGGTGCTCACCGCCGAGCCGGAGTTCGGCGGCCGCAAACAGCCGATCGACGATCAACACATTGCCGTAGGCGCGATAGTTGACGAGTTCTGTCTTGCCGTCTGGGCCGATGACAAAGAGCGGAGGCATTTCGCCCTGCACGATGCCGAGCGGGAATTCGACGTAGACCTTGCGGCCATCGTCATATGCGGCTAGCGGCCGCCAGGGAGGACTGTCGCCTTCGATGGAATAGCGGGAGATACGCTGCGCTGGGTCCGGAAGAACGGGCTTCAGAGCAGCTGAACGCGACCGTTCGCGTACCGTCTCAGGATAGTACCAAGCAACGGATGGCATGTACGGCCGCTCGCGAGAGCGGAGCTCAATCAGGTAGGTGCGCCGGTCAGTATTGACCACCAGGTTGGTCTCGATCGAGGCTCGGGTCGGCTTGACCAGGATATGGACGCGCCGTGTGTCGCCGCTCCCGCTCTCGGTATCGCCCACGACCCAGCGTACGGTATCTCCGGCCGCGATCGGCCCTGATCCCGTCAAAAGTTCTCCTTCCTCGAGCGCGATATCCGTGATCTGCCCCGGCGCGGCGTAAATCTGATAGAGCGCCCCAGGACTGTAGGCGTAGATTTGCGCTGCGTTGAAATACCCTCGCTTGCGCGGTTCGACCCGGGCCGCGCTATTTGCTGTCTCAACCCGGCTCACAGGTTCAGCGTCTTCCTTCCCTCCCGACTTGCCGCCGAGAGCCGGCTTCCAGAGGGGTGGAATGTGAAGCGGTCGCGATCTGTCGTCGAGAGCCACCGGCGTAGCCGGTAACGGAGGCACTTCGGCGTCATAGCTGATCTCCGGAGGAATGTAGGTCGCGCACCCACCGAGCGCCGAGGAACCAAGCAGGAGAGCAAACAAAACTGCTCGCTTCGCGGTCAAGAACGCGGGCCAAGTGGGACCGATCCCGCAGTCCGGGGCGGGGCGCTTCGAATAAACGTCAAACGGCGTCTTGGTCACTGACTCAACTCCTTTGACCAGTTGATGGCGCGGACGTAAACGCCAAGGGGATTCTTGCGCAGGCGTTCGGCATCGCGGGGCATCTCGATCACGATGGTGAGAATTGCGGTCCAGCGTTCGGTCGAGCTCAGCGAACCGTTGTCATAGGTGCGCTGGGTCCATGCGACCCGAAAGCTTTCCGACGACGCGCGAATGACGCTCGAGACGTCGACGGAGATTTGCGCCTTACCGAGCTTGGCAAAGGGGTCATTGTTCCGCGCGTAGTCGTTGAGCGCAGCGGCGCCGCGATCGGTCGTAAAATCATAGGCCCGGAGCCAGTTTTGGCGTAGAACGATGCCGTCGGCCGGCAGACCTCTGACATCCTCGATAAAGCGCGCCAGATGGTAGGCGATCTGCGCATCAGTCGGTTGATAGTCGAAGTTGGCCGGCGCAACCCTCTGGGCTTGGCCAAGATGGTCGACTTCGACCACCCAGGGCGTGATCGACCCATGGCTTGATTGCCAGACCAACCCACCAGCGAGACCGGCTGACAGTATGAGACAACCGAACGCCATCAGCCGCCAGTTTTTGGCTTGCACGCGGGCGGATCCAATGCGTTCGTCCCAAACTTGGGCTGCTTTTTGATAAGGCGTGATCGGTTCGGGCATGCGCCCGTAGTGAACTAATGGTCGTTTGATCATTGATGATTGCCCCTGAGATCAAGTGATCGGCTTTGAGCCGTGTAGTGTCTGGGTTTGAGGCGCTGCCGCGTGGCGGGTGGCGAAAGTGCGGTGATGCGTCTCAGCGCTCTCCTTCGGACAAATCGACGGAGGAGCCGCTGCCACCATGATCGCCCGAGCGGACGTGACCAGCAGCCGAGGCACCATGCCGAATAGTCTCGGCGCGCTTCATGCGGCGCGCCCAATCGGGCAGCCCTTCGGCCGAAGCGCTTGCGGCCTGCTCGCCAGCTTGCTCGCCCCCGAAGGCAGCCGCTGCACGACGCAATGGACTCATGGCAGCCGAGCTGCCCGCCTCAGCGACGCCAGCAAGGCCGCCGCTTCGATAGGCGGCTGACGCTCCCCTTATGACAGCGCCACCACCGCGCGCGGCGCCCGCAATCGCGCCGCCAGCGAGACCAACACCGCCGGCGGCAAGACCCGCGCCCGCCGCAACAATGCCACCGGCAGCAAGGCCTGTTCCAACCGCGGCACCGGCACCGAGCTGAGGCCCACCCGACACCAGGCCGTTGGCGATTCCAGGACCGAAGATGCCCAGGCCAAGCAAGGAGAGCGCCGCAAGGACCAGGGTCATCGCGTCTTCTATGGTCGGCTGATTGCCACCAAAGCCAGCGGTGAACTGCGAGAACAAAGTCGAGCCGATGCCGACGATGGCGGCCAGGACCAAGACCTTGATCCCTGAAGAGATGACGTTGCCCAAGACCCGCTCTGCCGCGAAGGCTGTCTTGCCAAACAACCCAAAGGGAATGAGCACGAAGCCGGCCAGCGTCGTGAGTTTGAACTCGATCAGGGTGACGAAGAGTTGGATCGCCAGAATGAAGAAGGCGAGCAGCACCACGATCCAGGCAAACAGGAGAACGACGATCTGGACGAAATTCTCGAAGAAACTGATGTAGCCCATCAGATTGGAGATCGAATCGAGCAGCGGTCGGCCAGCGTCAAGTCCGACTTGAGCGATCTTTCCCGGCCGAAGGAAGTCCGACGCGGAGAGACTTGCGCCTGATGCTTTTAGCCCAAGGCCGGCAAAGCTCTCGAAAACGATGCGTGCCAGACTGTTCCAATTACCGATTAGATAGGCAAAGACGCCTACAAAGAGCGTCTTCTTGACGAGGCGCGCGACGATGTCTTCGTCCGGCCCCCAACTCCAGAACAACGCAGCAAGCGTGATGTCGATCGCGGCAAGGGTCGTTGCGAGATAGCCGACGTCGCTACCGAGCAGGCCGAAGCCGTTGTCGATATATCGCGTGAACGTTTCCAGGAATTGGTCGATAATCCCCGTACCCGTCATGGCTTGCTCGCCTCAGGTGTCGCCGGTAGCAGATATCCCTGCGGGATCCGGCTCTGATCCTTTGGGGCCGGCGCCAACGCAGCGGCGGGTTCTTCTTGGCCACGAACCGCGGCACCAGATTTCTTGGCCAAGAAGCGTCGCCGGTTTTCGGCCCAGACCTGCCTGCAATGCTGATAACCTGCCGTTTCCTCCGCAGTGACGCTGCGGCAGCGTGCGAGGTCAGAGCTGGTTGCATCTGTCGTCTGCGCGGCCTTCGGCAGCGCGGGCTGCTCGTCACCACCGCGAAGCTGAATCGTGCAGGCAGTGACGACCAACACGCCGATTGTCGTAAGCAGCGACAACGCCTTGAATGCCCTTATGTCCGTCATCAGTGGAACATCTGTACGTTGGATGACTGATAGCCCTGTCCCGGAGTCAGGAACCGACGAAGCTGTTCTCGTCCCTGATCCTGGGCCGAGGCGCGCTGAGCCGCTTCAAGGCTCTGCGCCCGACCTTGCGCCGTCACGACGGCGGTGAGGTCGGCGAGCTGCTGCGCGTTCAGCGCGAGAATCTGATTGCCAGCCTGCGTTGCCTGCAGCGCGCCGCTGGCACCCTGGCTTGACGTTACGAGCGCGGATGTCTGGATGCGATTGGTGTCGAGGTTGCCAACAATGCCCGCCTGGACGCGAAGCGCGTCTTGCGTTGCGGCATAGGAATTCTGCCAACGTGACTGAGCGTTGGAGATCAGCAACTGGTTCGATTGGCTGCTGGTCGCTGGCGCGTAACTTGTCGAGAAGGCATGATCAATCTGCTGAACGTCGTAGGCGATCCGCTGGGCCTGGGCCAGCAATTGCTGGGTCCGCTGGATCGATGATTGCAGTTGCTGCAGCGATGAATACGGCAGGCTTGCCAAATTCCTTGCCTGATTGATCAGCATCTGTGCCTCGTTCTGCAACGAGGTGATCTGATTATTAACCTGCTGGAGCTCCCGCGCGGCCGTCAGGACATTCTGGACGTAGTTGGTGGGGTCAAAGACGATCAGCGCCCGTGCAGGCACCGTGACGCCAAGCAGCAGCGCGAAGGCGGCCGTGGTCGCCAATAGGCCAAGAGGTCTCATTGCGATTTCTCCAGATTGACGAGGTTGGGGATCAGGTCGAGGGCCCAGGCGACGCCGCGGTGCTGGAGCCAGGCGGGCACGAAGCCGTCAGGTCCATGTTCGGCAAGGAGCTGCGCGATGGCTGCCTGGTCTGTCTTGGAAGAGGCTGCGGTGAAGGCGAGCGCAACCTCACCAAGGCCAAGTTCGAACATCCGGTTGCCGCGACGAGACTGGCAATAGTAGTCGCGCTTTGGCGTTGCCCGGCTCAGAAGTTCGATCTGGCGATCGTTGAGTCCGAAGCGGCGGTAGATGGCGGTGATCTGCGGTTCGATCGCCCGTTCGTTCGGCAGCAACAGGCGCGTCGGGCAGCTTTCGATGATCGCCGGTGCTATCGCGGAGCCATCAATGTCAGAAAGCGACTGTGTGGCGAAGATGACGGACGCGTTCTTCTTCCGAAGCGTCTTCAGCCATTCCCGGAGTTGCCCCGCAAAATCCTCGTCATCGAGGGCAAGCCAACCTTCATCGACAATAAGGAGTGTAGGCCGGCCGTCGAGACGGCCCCCGATGCGATGGAAGAGGTACGACAGCACGGCCGGCGCAGCACCCGTTCCAATCAAACCTTCGGTCTCAAACGCCTGGACCGAGGCTTCGCCAAGGCGCTCGAATTCGGCGTCGAGCAAGCGCCCGGAAGGTCCGCCGAGGCAATAAGGTTGCAAGGCGCGTTTCAGAGAGTTCGATTGGAGCAGGACTGACAAGCCCGTCAGGGTCCGCTCCTCCCTCGGCGCCGAAGCGAGAGATGTCAGTGCCGACCACAGATGATCCTTGACCTCCGGGGTGATCTCGACCTTTTCCCGTGCCAGGATCGCGCCGATCCATTCCGTCGCCCATCCGCGCTCGGAAGGATCCTCAATCCAGGCCAGCGGCTGCAGGGCGACGGGGTTTTCGTCCCCGTCTGACAATGCACCGCCGAGATCATGCCAGTCGCCACCCATGGCGAGCGCAGCCGCCCGAATTGAACCGCCGAAGTCGAACGCAAAGACCTGAGAGTTCGGATAACGGCGGAATTGCAACGCCATCAGAGCCAGCAAAACGGATTTTCCGGCGCCGGTCGGGCCCACCACGAGGGTGTGGCCGACGTCGCCGACGTGGAGAGAGAATCGGAAGGGCGTCGATCCCTCAGTCTTGCCAAACAGGAGTGCCGGCGCCTTGAAGTGCAGATCCCTCGCCTCACCGGCCCACACGGCTGACATCGGAATCATATGGGCGAGGTTGAGCGTCGAGACCGGTGGCTGCCGCACATTCGCATAGACATGTCCCGGCAGGCTACCGAGCCAGGCTTCGACAGCGTTCACCGTCTCGATCATGCAGGTGAAATCGCGGCCCTGAATGACCTTCTCGACCAGCCTCAGCTTTTCATCGGCAGCGTTGGGATCTCGGTCCCACACAGTGAGGGTGGCCGTAACAAAGGCTTGTCCGATCTGATCCGACCCCAGTTCCTGCAACGCCGCGTCGGCGTCGATCGCCTTGTTGTGGGCGTCGGTATCGAGCAGCGTCGACGCCTCGTTGGTCATGACCTCCTTGAGAATGGCGCCAATGGATTTTCGCTTGGCGAACCACTGCCGCCGAATCTTGGTCAGCAGCTTGGTGGCATCGGTCTTGTCGAGCATGATTGCGCGCGTCGACCAACGATACGAGAATGCCAGGCGATTCAGGTCGTCCAGGACCCCCGGGGTCGTCGCGCCCGGAAAGCCGACAATCGTCAAGACCCGCACGTTCGCTGAACCCAGCATCGGCTCAAGCCCGCCGGTCAGTGGCTGGTCGGCCAAAAGCGCATCGATGTACATGGGAATTTCGGGCACGCGAACGCGGTGACGCTTAGTCGAGATCGTCGAGTGCAGATAGGTCAGCGTGGCCTGATCATCGAGCCAGGCGCAATCCGGCATGAACCCTTCGACGAGTTGCAGCACGCGGTTGGTTTGATCGATAAAGCCGCGCAACACCTCCCGGGCATCTGCTCCAACGGTGCGGTCGCGACCTTCATAGAGCAATCGCTCCGCCTTAGCCGCTCCCTCCTCCGGCGGCAGATAGAGGAAGGTCAGGAAATAACTGGACTCGTAGTGGGCACCTGCCTCCTCGAATTGCGCTCTGCGTTCGGCATCGACCAGCGCAGACGCGACATCCGGAAAGGTGTTTGGAGGATAAGCGCCCGCAGAATGACGCTGCGCCTCAACGAACACGGCCCAGCCGGATCCGAGGCGGCGCAAGGCGTTGTTCAGACGACCGGCGACGGCAACGAGTTCGGCCGGCACCGCGCTGTCGAGGTCAGGTCCCCGGAACTTTGCTGTCCGTTGGAAAGAACCATCCTTGTTCAGGATGATTCCCTCGTCGACGAGAGCTGCCCAGGGCAGGAAGTCGGCGAGACGCGCGTTGGAATGACGATATTCGGCAAGGTTCATCATGGCGGAGCGCTCAGGTGTTGAGGTGGCTGGGAATGCGCAGATGTCGGCGCACGACATCGACAAATGCGGGATCGCGCTTGGCGGCCCAGACGGCGGCCATGTGGCCGATGAACCAGAGGATGAGACCCGCGATCCAGAGCCGCAATCCAAGTCCAAGGGCCGCAGCAAGCGTGCCGTTCACGATCGCGACGGACCGCGGCGCGCCGCCCATCAGAATCGGCTCAGTGAGTGCGCGGTGAACGGGCACGACAAAACCTGTGACCGGTTCATCCATCAAACCACCACGCCGCCGCCGAAGGAGAAGAACGATAGGAAGAAGCTCGAGGCGGCAAATGCGATCGACAGGCCGAACACGATCTGGATCAGCCGGCGGAAACCACCCGACGAATCCCCGAACGCGAGCGTGAGCCCGGTCACGACGATGATGATGACCGCGATGATCTTGGCAACCGGACCTTCAACCGATTGCAGGATCTGATTGAGCGGCTGCTCCCATGGCATATTCGAACCAGCGGCCCATGCCGGCGCCGCCGCCAAAAGCACCGTGCCGAAGGCGGCCACCGATGCACCTCGAAGAAAACGAATTTGCTGACGCATGTCAGTCTCCTGCTGTTGAAAGGCTGTAGTCGCCGGCAGCTCCAAGCCCCCGGACGAGCGCGAGCTCAACGAGGCGACGATCAGCGCCACGCCCCGCCAGCACGGCGATAACGTTGATGGTCTCGGCGATCAGGGCACGCGGAACCGTGATGACGGCTTCCTGAATGAGTTGCTCAAGCCGCCGCAGGGCACCGAGCGCGGTACCAGCATGAATGGTCCCGATGCCACCGGGATGCCCGGTACCCCAGGCCTTGAGCAGATCGAGGGCTTCGGCACCGCGGACCTCGCCGACCGGAATACGGTCAGGACGCAGTCGCAGCGAGGAGCGAACGAGGTCCGATAGCGTCGCCACGCCATCGTTGGTACGCAAAGCGACAAGGTTGGGCGCTGTGCACTGCAGTTCGCGCGTATCTTCGATCAGCACGACCCGATCGGCAGTCTTTGCCACTTCGGCCAGGAGCGCATTTGTCAGAGTCGTCTTGCCGGTCGACGTTCCCCCGGCGACGAGGATGTTCTTCCGTGCGGCGACCGCGCTCTTCAGGATCTCGGCCTGCTCCGAGGTCATGATTTCCTTGGCGACGTAATCGTCGAGGGTAAACACCGCGACCGCTGGCTTGCGGATAGCAAAGGCCGGGGCGGCAACGACCGGAGGCAAAAGGCCTTCGAAGCGCTCACCAGTTCCAGGCAGTTCTGCCGAAACCCGTGGCGCCCCGGCATGCACCTCCGCACCTACGTGGTGCGCTACCAGGCGAACAATGCGCTCGCCATCCGCTGCGGAGAGAGTTTTGCCTGTGTCGATCAAGCCACTCGACAGCCTGTCGATCCACAACCGCCCATCCGGATTGAGCATCACCTCGATGATCGCTTCATCTTCGAGGTAGCCGGCAATCGCTGTGCCAAGCGCACTACGAAGCATGCGCGCGCCGCGCGAATTCGCTTCCGATTGAATGGAATGGCTTGGCACCGTCGTCCCCACCCAGTGAGAGCGTCCGCAAAGGGCCCTCAGATGGGATGATTAGAAAAAGCACCTATGGAGTTGGCGCAACAAGCGCTTTCGGTGATCGTAGACTGGCGTAGAAAAAGGAAGACTGAGAACTGATATTGGACTCCTGCTCAATCGTACCAGTCCGCTAAGAGCTATCGCTCACCACTCCGCGCCGTCGTCCGCGGGTATCAGGATGGGCGAATTCTCGTACAAGCCGACCGACTTGACACCATTGGAAACAGAGGCTGGCGTGGAGCGGGAAGTTAAACTCATCCATGAAGCGCAGACTCTACGCCAAGGCAGCGCGAACCAGACCAAGGCTGCGATCTGCAGCGCTACGTTGAGGCCGAACGCGACCTGATAGGCCTGGACGGACCTATGGCCATCGATCGTGTGCCATTGCTCCAGGATCAGGCCTGTCGCGTATTGTGCCAGAAATGCCCAACCAAAGTGCAGGACGTTCAAGACGCCGTTGGCACGACCAGCAAGCTCCGGCGGAAAGTAATCCGCTATTACCGCGAAGCTGACCACGGTTGCCGTTCCGGCAATTGCGACAACCGACCAGGGCAGGATGGACGGCAGGGGCGCTCGCAAGATCAAGGCTGAATCGGCTGCGATGAACAGCACTGCAACCACCACTAATATAGCCTCCGCTCCGATTCCTTTGCGTTTGATGTAATGGACGGCCATACCGAACAACCAGGCACCGCCGCTTAGTACGACGGACATTGTAAACAGCTGTCTGACGAGACTTGTGCGATCAAGCCTCTCCACGTCGATCAGCCACGGTGATGCCCACAGCCCCTGCAGAGACCAGGCTGATCCGACGCAAGTCGCCGACAACGGGGCCATTCGCCAGAAGCGCCGATCGCTGAAAACGGAGCTAAGAGTGGCGCAGGCTGCTGATGGGACAATGCCCCGCTCGGGAACCACGACATAGATGAAAATGGCCGTCGCGCCGGTCGCCGCCGCTAGGATCTCAAAGAGCTGCCGCCAGCTCATCCAAGCGAGTAGGTATTCTACGGGAACCGTAGCGGTCACCGCTCCTAGCGATCCCAGCATGATCATGTAGCCGTTAAGCAAGGCAACTCGTTCTCTGGGGAACCAAAGGACGATCGACTTCAGTCCTGCGGTCAACGCCGCCGCCACGCCAAGCCCGATCATTGCACGCGCGATCAAAAGCGACAGGAAACCGGTCGATATCGCGAAGAGTCCGGCGCCCGCTGCGGCTAGCAAGAGCAGAACACTCTGGACGCGACGCGGACCAAAGCGATCCAACAATATACCGACAGGGATCTGAGCCGCCGCGAATATCAGGAAATAGACTGACGTAAGCAACCCGAGGTCGGCAGTCCCGAGCGCGGTATCCGAGCTGAGATGACTGGCGATCAAAGCGTTGATCGTTCGATACAGATACGAAAGATAGTATCCAGCAGCAAACGGGAGAAAAACGCGCGAGATGAGACGCCATGTCCCGGAAATTTGCATGCTGGCCCTCTTGCTGTCAGCTCGTGCGAGCCGATAGCGCGACCAGCTTTTCGTCAGTTCGGGTAAATCCCTGCGGTCGTAGGGTGGCGTAGAATAAGAAGGATCCGCGAAATGGTCTGTCTACGTGGCTCTCTCAAGTTTCTTCGGCCGGTTCCTGACGACCGATGTCTTCTGGAATCTCCCGGAGAAAGCTTTGCCCCTTTTGCAAACGGCGCCCGAGTGCTTCGACAAATCCTTCAAAACGATCCCTGCCCTTTGCCTGCGCGGCAGCCTGTGCGTCGTTGGGTAGCGGCGGCGTGATCGTCAGCCAAAAGCGGATGAAGAGCGCCAAGCTTTCGGCCGTCAAGCCCACGTCGCGTTCCAGCCGCTGCATCTGGCGCGACAGCCGATCGAGGCGCCGGGTAAACGCCGCTTCTCGCCTGTCCGCTCCATCCGGGGACAGAAACGAAACAACTGCCGCTTCCACGATCGCCGACCGAGAAAGTCTTTTGCGATCGGCGAGCTCTGAGATCTGTTTCAGCAGTTCTGGCGGGAAGTAGACGTTCATCCGGTCGCGCATAATGCCTCAGAGCTCCATACCGTCATTCGGGTCCATGGCGACCTGACGCGCAACGCCGCGCATCTGCTGGCGTATGAGCCGGGACTGGCGGACCCCATCCTCGTCATCGTCAAGAACGGCGGCAAATTCTTCTGCCGGCGTCGGTTCGGTCGTCTCCTTGGCGATCGCGACGTGATCGGGGAGTTCGGGCTCGCGACGGAGTCCGCTGTTCGCCGTGTCTTCCTCGACCTCCGCGGCTTTGTCAGTTGGACCCGCCGTCGGCTTCAATGGTCCTAGCGCTGACCAACCGTCCGTTCTCGATGATCGGCCGGCGCTCGCCGGATTTGGCGGCGGCAGAACCCGCTCGGTGAACCGCCTATCCTCGTAGTAGCGAACTTTCTTCGCCCGGATCGGCGGCGTACCCGCCACCATGACGATCTCGTCCATCGGTGGAAGCTGCATGACCTCGCCCGGGGTCAAGAGAGGTCTGGCCGTCTCCTGCCGCGAGACCATCAAGTGCCCCAACCACGGGTTCAATCTATGGCCGGCATAGTTTTTCATGGCCCGCATCTCGGTCGCGGTCCCGAGCGCGTCCGATACCCGCTTGGCGGTCCGCTCGTCGTTGGTCGCGAAGCTGACGCGGACGTGACAGTTGTCGAGGATGGCGTTGTTAGGCCCGTAGGCCTTCTCGATCTGGTTGAGCGACTGCGCGATCAAGAAGCTCTTGATGCCGTACCCCGCCATGAAGGCGAGCGCAGACTCGAAGAAATCCAGCCGCCCCAGCGCCGGGAACTCGTCGAGCATCATTAGCACTCGATGCCGACGGTCGCGGGCGTGTAGATCCTCGGTCAGGCGCCGGCCGATCTGGTTCAGCACCAGACGGATCAGCGGCTTGGTCCGAGAAATATCCGACGGCGGCACCACGAGGTAAAGCGTCGTCGGGCGACCATCTGCGATCAGATCGGCAATCCGCCAGTCGCAGCGACAGGTCACCTGGGCCACGACGGGATCGCGGTAGAGCCCGAGGAACGACATCGCGGTGGATAGGACGCCGGAGCGTTCGTTTTCGGATTTGTTGAGGAGTTCGCGCGCGGTCGAGGCGACGACGGGATGGGCGCCCTGCTCGCCAAGGTGCGGTGTAGTCATCATCGCCCTCAGCGTGGTCTCGATCGGCTGCTTCGGATCGGACAGGAAGGCGGCGACGCCGGCCAAGGTCTTGTCCGCCTCGGCATAGAGAACGTGGAGTATGGCGCCGACCAGGAGCGAATGACTGGTCTTCTCCCAGTGGTTCCGCTTGTCGAGGGAGCCTTCGGGGTCGACCAGGACGTCGGCCACGTTCTGGACGTCGCGAACCTCCCATTCCCCGCGCCGGACCTCGAGCAGCGGATTGTAGGCTGAGGACTTTGGGTTGGTGGGATCGAACAACAGGACGCGGCCGTGTCGCGAGCGGAAGCCCGCGGTCAGTTGCCAATTCTCGCCCTTGATGTCGTGAACGATGGCCGAGCCGGGCCAAGCCAGGAGCGAGGGGACGACAAGACCGACACCCTTGCCGGATCGGGTGGGTGCAAAACACAACACGTGCTCCGGCCCGTCGTGGCGAAGGTAGTCGCGGTCGAGCTTGCCGAGCACCACACCATCCGGACCGAGAAGTCCCGCCGCTCGAACCTCGTCCGCACCAGCCCAGCGCGCCGACCCATAGGTCGCGACATTCTTGGCTTCGCGCGCCCGCCAAACCGACATGCCGATCGCCACCGCGATCGAAACGAAGGTCCCCGACGCCGCAATGAAGGCTCCTTCGACAAAGACCCGTGGCGCATAGGCGTCGTAGACGAACCACCACCAGAAGAAGACGGGCGGGTAATAGACCTTGAAGCCCAACAGTTCGAACCAGGGCCGCCCAAGCTCCGGTTGCCAGGCGAGCCGCCAGGCCGTCCACTCGGTTGCTCCCCAGATGGCCAGCAAAACGATCAGGCCGACCACGATCACCTGCCCCCAAAGGATTTTGGTTCCGGACATCCCGAACGCCCTTCCGCAGCTGGATTGGTGCGATTGTTAGAGACCGAGGTCGCGCTTGCGACCAAAGCCCCATTCGATTCCACCGCCGTCCTTCACGACGCCGGTGACGTGTTGGCCGAGCCTCCTTTCGAGTTCGCGCGACCAGGGCACGAGTTGGAAGCCGAGCCCATTGTCGATCATGGCGAAGCGTCCCGAGGCGAGCGTCAGACGCTGGCGATATGTCCCCGCCACATGCTCCCCGGATTCGGACTTCACGTAAGGGAGGCTGGTGTCGGCCGAGACTTTTGCGGCCACCTGGTCCAGTTCAAGCTGGCGCAACGTGTTCAGGAGGTTGCGCTGCAAGATGATGCGTTGGCCCTGCCGCCGCGCTAGGCCCTCCCGGATCAGATGCTCGGTACGGGCTTCCATGGCTTGGCGCGTCTCTCGGCCGAATCCGCCCATGGCAAGCGGCATGGAGTCGCGTTCGACCAGCCTGTGGTCAAGCCAGGTCGCGCCTTTTGCGGTGACCTGCTCGGCAAGATCGAGATCGGAGCGGATGGCGAGCACCACGGTCGGCCGTGGATCGCCGGCTTGACCGAAGCGTCGGACTTCGACGATTCCCCCAACGGGCGGAGCATGTTCGAAGGCCTCGATACCTCGAAAGCGCACGTGGTGCGCGCGTCCGTCGGTCCCGTCGATCAGGGCGTAGGCCTCGCCAGTCAGTTCGTCATGCAATCCACGCTCGACCAGTCGTCCCATAAGCTGAGACGTCGGCTGTCCACCCTCGATGACGAAGTCGGCGACGCCGCGCGCTTCCCCGCGCTCGGTAAAGGCGCGGTGCATGGTCTTGATGATGTCGCCGCGCATGCCGAGGTCGCGCAAGCTGCGCTCGGCCTCGAGTCCGACCATCCACTCCCCTGGTGCGGCGGATGCGGCAAGGCCCATCTTCTCGAGGTGCTGAAGACGGCCAACCATCAGGCGGCGGATCTCAGGATCCGCGCTGCCGGGATTCTTGGGTCGAAGATCGATATACCCGGTCTCTTCCGCCGCCAGTCGGACCTCCCGGTCGAGCCGCGTCCATCGTTCCGCCGAGACTTCCCTCTCCAGCGAATTGCGGATCTCGTGCTCCGGTTTTGGACCCAGTTCGATCGCGACCAATTCCTCGGCGCGTGAACGCAGGCCCCGGCTGATGTAGTCGCGGGAGATCACGAGATCAGCGCCCTCTTCGTCGACCCCCCGAACGAGAAGATGGACGTGAGGATTGTCGGTATTCCAATGATCGACAGCCACCCAATCCAGTCGCGTGCCAAAGTCGGCTTCCATCTGCTTGGCGAGGTCGCGGGTGAAGGCCTTCAGGTCGGTCATATCGCCGGCGTCCTCCGGCGAGACAATGAACCTGAAATGGTGACGGTCGTCCTTGCAGCGTTCGGCAAACGCCGCGCTATCGGCGCCGTCGCCGCGGGCATCAAACATCTCGGCCCGCTCACCACTCCGGGTCACGCCATCGCGCTTCAGATACGAGAGATGGGCCGTCAGCGGCGCTGAGCGGAAGGCTCGTCCTTTGTGGCGAACCACGCGCGCCTTCACCACAACGCGCCGCGTCGGGCTGAACAATCTCGCCCGGCTAAAGGCGAGGCGCCCGCGGCCAAACGTCGAACGCCCATGGGCCGCGGAACGCCTGCCGGCCGGGGTCTGACCCGAGGTGTGTCCGGTTTTCTTCGCCGCGCGTAGCACCTGATTGATGAAGCTTTTCGGCTTCGGCGCGCGGGTACTGCGGATGCGCCCGGGCCGGATACGCAGATCGCTGTCGCCCGTGGTCATGACTGCGCCTCGAAGGACGCCAAAACGCGTAGAGTGCCGAAAATGTAGTTGATCTCATTCTTAAAAATCCAAGGCGCGGCACGCGCCCCGACCGACCGGCACGCCGGAACCCAAGCCATGTCAATGGCTTGCGGTTCGAGCGGCGAGCCCCTTTTATCTCGCCGTCCTGCCGTCGTGGTCTCCGGGTCGCCGGTTCCCGAAAGAGCCACCGCGACCTGGCCGCCAACTCGCGAAGCCCCCACTGCTTCCGAGCGCTTGCGATAGCGATCGTTACCCGAAGGGCCGAGACACCCGAAGGGTGGCTCGGTGAGGAGCGAAGCGACGAGTAGAGCGCGGGCCGAAGGCATCGCCCATACACCATCAGCTTGCGAACCCGCACACCTGGTCATCGCGATACTCCCGAATCCGATCGAGGGACGAACATGCCAATTGGCCGGGGGACCATGGGCGAAACATCGGGCGCCGAGAACGCGGTCGTGACACCGCTAGACGGCATGAGCGCCAACAACCGATCACGCGTCTTCATGAGATCGGATCGCGTGACGAATAGCGTCGCAGCTGCTGATGACTGTCCGCCGGACGTCCACCTCGGCGGCAGTTCGACGGCAAGCAGATTTGCAAGCTTTGCGACGTATGCTCGCGTCTCGTCTGGCAGAGAGCCGCCCGCAAGATGCTCTTCATAGCGAGATGGTCCCGCATTGTACGCCGCAAACACGCCAGGCGAGCCATACCGATCGAGCAGTTCGCGCAAGTACGCCGTACCGGCCAGAATGTTGTCGTGCGGGTCGTAGGGGTCGTTCCCGAGATTGTAGCGCACACGAAGTTCCGCCCAAGTCGCTGGCATGATTTGCATCAGGCCCATTGCGCCTTTTGGCGATCTGGCGTGCACGTCACCAGCACTCTCGATGCGTTGGACTGATCGGATCCAGTTCGGCGCAATCGCAAAGCGTTGTGCGGCTTCATTGATGAAGCCGGCAAATGAGTGAGCGGTCTGACTGATCGCCGGCTGGGCGGTTGATCCGCTCTGGGCCAAAGCAGCACCGTCGAACGCGGTCAGAAGAAGCATCACGGGCACGACTGCACAAACGCGCGTGCCCAACCGACCCAAGCACGCGGTCGGGCTCGCGCCAGCCTTGCAGACATCGATCGAGACGGAGGAATGATCCCGCAATCGATCGAACAAGGGCATGGCGAGGAGAACACGTCGAATACGCACGATCACCCCTCCCACGTCCACACCGGCATCGCACGGCCGATCACGCTGGATGCCGGAAGAAATCCAAAATACCGGCCATCAAGAGAGTCGTCCGACTGCCAGTTCATCAGAAACAGATCGCCGTCGCCGACGACGCGGCAGCCCTGCCATTTCGGCAGCGGCCGGCCGCGTCCGTCGCGGTCCTTCGCCTCGCCCACCGCGACCTCGTCGACCGAAATCGTGAGGCCGGTTCTGCAAACACTCTGCCCCGGAAGGGCGAGCACGCGCTTCAGCATGGGCACGCCAATGGGCAAATAGCCGTTCAAATCGAGGAAGGTCGCGAGCGGCTCCGGCGGCTGCACGGCGACCAATTCAGTAACTTGGAATTGGTCCGCCGGTCGGAGGCGGTAGAGACCGATCGGCACGCTCGCGGATGCGTTCCAGATGTATAGCGGAATCGGCTCCAGGACGATCGTCGCGATGAGCGCAGCAGCGACCCCAATCGTCACGGCCAGCATCGGTAGGCGGCCCGTCATCGCATCACCCTTTGGCGATGGAGCCAGGCCTGATGGCGCGCTTTCGTATACGGGCGCGGGTTTTCATTAACGGACAGACGGTTGTGAACGTGATGCCAATGGTCGGGAGCGACATCAGCCGGATCGACGCCGAGCGCCTCAACGGCATCGATCATCTGCAGCACGCGCTCGACCTTCGGCCAGCCGGACAGGCGCAGCAGAATCTCACCGCCGGGCGTCACATAAGGAACGGTCGAGCAGCGCTGTCCCAGTGCGACCGCGCGCAAGATGTCGATGCGCGAAATGATCGTGCCAAAGTCGTTGGAGGTCCACCGGACGAAGGCAAAGATGCTGCCTGGCGCGAATGACAGGACACGCCGATGGCGATCAAGCTTCCGTTCCCCGACAATGCGACCGAACCGAATGCGGTTTTCGATGCGCTTCTCGAGCCACAACACTTCCACTTCCGTGAGATCGCTCATGCGGCGGCTCCCGGACGCTGGGGCTGGCAGCCGTGAGCTTGGGGCTCGGTCGAGAGTGTGTATCGCCTGCAAAGGCAGGCTGGCCTGTCGGACTGCCGTTGCCGAGCGCCATCGACGCCGCTTTCGGCCTGCTCCGTTAGAAGAAATCCGAAGGATTTCCGGTTAGTAAAGTTAGAGCGGCTGGAAAGCGCGGAGAAACAAGCTCTTAAGCTCGATTCCGGTCCCCGATAGCACGAGGATCGGGTCCCCGATAGCACGAGGGTTGCGGTCCCCGATAGCACGAGCTGATTCACAGGTTGTCCTCCGAATTTGGAATGAGACCGCGCCGGCGCAAGCGGGCCGTTAAGGGATCAACAGGCGTGGGTGCAAAGTTCAGTCGCTCGGTGCCATCAGGGTCGCGCGTGAGCACGAGCTGATAACCGGGCAATGTCTGGCGCTGGACGATCTGGCGCACGTCGTAAGCAAAGTGCTTGAGGGGCGAGAGGATGCCGGACTTGGCATGGAGGTGCACCAGATCAAAACTCCAGCCGCCGTCCTGGCGTCCGCCGTGCTTGCGCACAAGACGATAAAGCCACCTCTCAAGTCCGCCCGTCAGCTCGAAATAGGCGCGATCAATCGTCAGCACGAGCGCGTCATCGATGACGCCAGCGTAGAACCAATCCGGCAGGATCAGCTCGATCCCAAATGGGCGGCCATTTGCATCGGCCGTCTCTTTCCACTCGTTGATCCAGGAGAAGCGATGCCGTCGCCGCTCTGCCGGCTGACGGATCGACGTCAGCACGGTCGTTGACTGAAGTCTGTCGAGACCCGCCTTCAGCCGATCATAGTCGCGTGCGCCGGTGCCGCGGCCGACGAACGTCAGAATTTCATACGGCGTTGCAGCCATCAGGCGCGACGTCTTCAGGCCGGCATCACGGGCTTCGACAATCTGGGACGCGGCCCAGATCAGAACGTCTGCATCCCAGATCGTCGCCATGCCGTGTTCCGGCACGGCTTCGACACGAATTGCGATCGCACCGGCACGGAAGTCGATCGGCACGATCCGCTTAGTCTTTGCGAGGGAGAAGAACGGATACGCCATCAGATCCTGCGCGTCGCGCGGCGCAAGATCGCCGGGCAACGCCCGAAAGAGCTCAAGCTGGTCGCGCTCCGAATGGTGTTTGCGCCGCATGGTCACTACTCTCACGCGGCAATCAGCGACGTTCCTGGCCCGCATACGGGCGCAGCGCGGGCTGCTTCTTGGCCGGCAGTACCGTCCCCTTCCCGGGATCGGACGTCGACGTCTTGGCGCCGCGGTCAGCCCACGCTTTCAGGTCATCGACGGCGTAGACAACACGTCCGCCGATCTTCCGATACGTCGGTCCAGTACCGTACGTGCGGTGCTTCTCGAGCGTGCGACCGGACAGGCCAAGATAGCGCGCGGCCTCAGGTGTACGCAGGAATCGCGGTGGTAGACCGGCCATCGGATCGGGCATTTGAGGACTCCAGGAGGACATCGCACTACGCCTGGCTAGGCCGGCGTGTGTGCGGTCATCATGGAGAAGCAAGATCTCGGAGGGGGATGCCGAATATGGAGGGGGCCGCTTTCGATACCCCCCAACCGGAAGGGCTATTCGTCCCTGCGCCCGGACCGCAGAAGTTTGCGGTAACCACCGCGCATCAACGCAAGGCCGCCTTGCACCAAGCGGATTGTTCGATTGCGCAGATCATGGGTCTTCCAGGCACGGTCGGGGATTCGCTTTTTGCCGAAGAGCGCTTCGGCGATAACGCGATAGCTTCCGCCGGCGCTGCGAGCATCAAGCGCACGGATCGCGGCGCTCAAGCGTTCGCGCCGCTGTTTAGATAGTTGGTGAAAGGCAGGACCTGGTGCGCGTCCATTCATCGCGCGCCACAGCCGGCGGGCTGCATACGCACGCGCGCCGAAATCGCCGTCAAATGGCAGTTCGGCTGCATATGACGCGCCAAGCACCGGTGGATCCTTGGACCAGACACGGTGATCCACTGCACCGATGCGCAGCACGGCGTGCCAGCCGTCGGCGGCGCGGCGCATCTGGCCTGCTGCAAGGTCAAGCAGCGGTTGAGGCGCTGAACTGCGATCGGCGGCCGAGGCAACCTTGACCGGAACGACCGCCGCTAGAACCTCAGGCGCCCAAAAGATCGTCTGCTCATCGAACGACCGCCGCGGGTCATGGGCGAAAGCAGAGGCCCCACCTCCTCCTGAATTCGTCAGTCACTTCGCCGTTCGGGCTGTTGGCAATCATCACCTCGTACTCACGCCGGTAACCGGCGTTGCGGCGGAGACATTCCCAGGCGATGTCGGTGATTTCGGCGTCTTGTAGGCTCTTGTAGGATTCCGGCGACCGCCAGTCGAATTCAGGCATTGCTTCCGCCCCATTGCACGCTGCTAACAACGATTGCGCCGCAATAGGTATGAACGAGGCGGTTGTAGGAAGCCCCTAGTTTGGCACCACGTGGTGCACCGGAATGACCACCGATCAGCAAAAGAAAATAGTTCTGCCTGCAAGTCGCCGGCCGGCGGTTTTCTTCTATTTTGAGCCGGTGCCGCGCAAGAGGCGTCCCTGCTCGGTCACCCATTTGGCGCGCGCGAGATGACTCTGATATGCGCTTCGCGCACGGTCCGGCTCCCGCACCGGATCGATATGCAGCACCACTCGAGCGACTTCCATCCAGTCAGCCCCTTGGCTTTCGGCCTGCAGAAGGCGCATGTAGGTCACGACATGCTGCTCATCGTAGGCAGTGAGAATTTGATCTGCAGGCGCAGCGTCGGCGACGCCTGGGTCGAGCGGCGGCTTCCTCATAAGACTCCACGCCTTAGTTTAGACAATTTCTAACACGCGGGCAGGAAGGAGCAGAAGCGCCAAAATTGTCGCGGAAGCCGTCCGGATCGCGTTTTGTCGAAAATACTCCGTGGTGAAATACTCTTCAAGGACATGCCCTCTCGCGTATGGATATACGCGAGATACTTGCAATCAATTTGCGGAAGCTCCGGCAGGCCCGTGGTTTGTCACAGGAGGAATTGGCTCATCGTGCTGAAATTGACCGCACTTATATCAGCGCACTCGAGCGAAGCGTTTATGCGGCGGGTATCGACGTTGTCGATCGGCTCGCTCGCAGCCTGGGTGTCGAGGCCGCCGACCTGCTCACTCGCCCGCCCACAAGCACCAAGAAAAGGACTCGGGGGCAGGCCGAGTGATTGAGCCGACCCGCTCGATCCGGCGGCCGGTTCGCGCTCACTGACGCCTGGAAGGATGGGAAGCCCCGCCCGGCAGACCGGACGGGGCTTGATGAAGTGGCCTACTCGCCGGTCTTGCGCGGCCGCGACCAGAGCAGGGTGTAGCCTTCACCGCCTTCGTCGTCGAACAGGTTCGCGTAGATCGGCGCGTTGAAGGAAGGATCGTCGAGCTTGAGCGAGAGGTAGTCGCGGCCTTCCTCGGAACGCTTCGACCAGGCTGCGCCGATCTCGGTGTTATGTGGTGCACCACATAAGGCCGATTATGCGAAGCGTGGCGTTATGCGGAGTGGTGGCGTCTGAGTGCAGGTTTTCCGCGGGTTTCGGGACCGCCGCGCTCCGCATAATATCGTGAGAGAAGCAGCGGCGCCTCGCGCAGGGCGA
>Ga0307490_1000011_pt1 | contig 171230 bp, 185 predicted proteins | sample SI3UmetaG_FD_202118 | JGI IMG/M metagenome (GOLD analysis project Ga0307490, IMG submission 202118) | Sea-ice brine microbial communities from Beaufort Sea near Barrow, Alaska, United States - SI3U | ecosystem: Environmental > Aquatic > Marine > Coastal | place: USA: Alaska | collected 2017-05-06
GACTACATCGAGCGGTTCTACAATGCGACCCGACGTCATTCGACGATCGGATACCTCAGCCCTGTTGAGTTCGAACGGAAGCTGGGATTAGCTTAACTAGCCGTCCACTAAACCGGCAGCAGCTCACTCTTCGCACGACATGATCTGGCGAGGATTGGCAGAACGAACCCAATTTTACCTAGATAAATCAAGGAAGGTTGCTCAAATTTTGCTCGATTGGGTGTCGCGAGTGTTGATCGATCGTGGCATCGCAAGGAGGGTTAGCTGGCCTCGTGTATTGTCCGTTTAGGATTACATGAGAAGCCTTACGCAAGCTCCGACGGGGCTTGCTCGCGGGTACACGCCGGCGTGTACAAGAGAATATTCTAGTTCAAAAATAGAATTAATTAGATATCGTGGAAGCGCAGGCATAACGGTCCACTTATGCCTAAGTGAATATATTTGCTCAATTTATAGCTTTTCTGACGAGAATGTACGGCGCGCAGCGCGGATTGCTCGATTGCTTGACTAGTTCTAAAAAAGAACTGTAACGTCTAAACCAACAACGTTGGCCGAAAACGGCTGCAACTGAAACGAGCCTGCCCCCGTTTGAGCGGTAGGACGCAGTGATTTTTCACAAGGGAGGAGAAACGATGATCAAGGGATTGAAACTCGCGTCCGCTTTGGTGCTCGCGCTATCCGCGTCTGCTTCCGCCAACGAAATGCCCGGTGTCACGGCGACCGAAATCAAGGTCGGCGGCGTTTTCCCGTTCAGCGGACCGGCATCGTCCATTGGTCTCGTCGGCAGGGGTGTGCTTGCCTACGTGCAGTCGGTCAACGACCGCGGTGGCATCAACGGCCGGAAAATCAATTACATCGCCTATGACGACGCCTACAGCCCTCCGAAGGCGGTCGAGCATGTTCGCAAGCTGGTTGAGAGTGACGAAGTCGCCTTCATGTTTGGCCAGCTTGGCACGCCCGGCAATACGGCAACGGCAAAATATCTGACGGGAAAGAAAGTCCCGGCGCTTGGTATTGTCAGCGGTTCGAACAAGTTCACCAACGTCAAGGACTTCCCGATCACCACGACGAGCCTTGTCAGCTTCGATACCGAAGGAAAAATCTACGCCAAGTATTTGAACAAAACCCTGCCGGGTAAAAAATACGCAATCCTCTATCAGAACGATGATCTCGGAAAAGACTACGTCAACGCGTTCAAGGCGTTGATGAAAGACGAATTCGACAAACGCGTTGTAACCGCTGCCTATGAGATCGCCGATCCGACAATCGATTCCCAAATCGTAAATCTGAAGAGTTCAGGCGCGGATGCCCTGCTTGTTGCGGGAACGCCGAAGTTCGCTGCCCAAGCCATCCGAAAGGCGTCCGAGATCGGATGGAAGCCAGTCCTGATGCTGAACTATCCGTCGAGCTCGGTCGGTGCCACGCTCAAGCCAGCGGGCCTGGACAAGTCGATCGGCGTGATCGCCGGAACGATGACCAAGGATCCAACGGATTCGAAGTGGGACAACGACAAAGGCATGAAGGACTATCGCGCGTTCATTGATAAATACATGCCCGGCGTCGACATCTCCGACACGAACTATATTTTTGGCTACACCCAGGGGATGATCCTTGAGCAGATCATCAAGCAGTGCGGTAATGATCTTTCCCGCGAAAATATTCTTAAGCAGGCCAAAAATCTGAAGGACATTGCTCTTCCGTCTGTGTTGCCTGGCGTTCTGGTCAACACGAGCGAGAGCGTGAATCAGGACTTCACCCAGATGCGTCTGCAGCGCTGGACGGGCGAGAACTGGGATCAGTTCAGCGACGTGCTCGATGCGAAGTCTGAATAGCCTGCGAAGATGAAATCAAGGCCGGCACTCTTTCTGAGATGCCGGCCTTTTCGCTGACCCCCGTTGCGTGGAATTCAAGGAGAGGCGCCGTGAAGGGCTTAATGCAAAATCAGCCGTTGCTGCTGTCGTCGCTGTTGCAACATGCGGACCGGTTTCACTCCAGCACGGAAATCGTGTCGCGCACGGTCGAAGGACCGATCCATCGCTACACGTATCGCGATGCGGCACGGCGGGCGCGTCAACTGGCAAGTGCCTTGCAGCGCCACGGCATCAAGCACAGTGACCGTGTGGCAACACTGGCCTGGAACAACTATCGCCATTTTGAAATCGAACACGGCGTGACGGGCATGGGCGCCATCTGGCACGCGATCAACCCGCGATTGATCCCGGCACAACTCGTCTACATCGCAAATCATGCCGAAGACAAAGTCCTGTTCTTCGAGAGTTCTTTCTTGCCGCTGGTGGAGAAGTTGGCGCCCGATCTCCCGACCGTGGGTCTCTTCGTTCTGATGGCCGACCGCGCGTCGATGCCCGCCGCCACGCGTATTCCGAATCTTCAGTGCTACGAGGATTTCATTGCCACCGGCGATGAAGGCTTCGTCTGGCCGGTATTCGACGAGTTGTCTGCTTCGTCGCTGTTCTATACGTCGGGCACAACGGGCAATCCAAAGGGTGTCCTTTATTCCCATCGCTCGGACGTGCTGCATTGCCTGTCGATTACCGGGGCCTATTCGATGGGATTGGCGGCGGTGGATACGGTCCTGCCAATGACGCCGATGTTTCACGCCAACGGAGCCTGGGGGTTTACTCATGCCGCCCCGATGGTCGGGGCAAAGCTCGTTCTGCCGGGACCCAAAATGGATGCGGCGAGTATCGCCGAGCTGATCGAGACGGAGGGCGTTACTGTCACCGCCGGTGTTCCGACGCTTTACTCGAAGCTGCTCCAGCACTTCGAGGAGCAGGGCCGCGGCGCTGGGACGATGCAACGGCTCGTTGTCGCAGGCTCCGCTCCCGCGCCGAGCATGATTGCGGGCTTCGAAAGACTTGGAGTCTCCGTGAATCACGTGTGGGGGATGACCGAAACCAGCCCGTGCGGTACGTCCACTCAGCCGTCGCGCAAGACTGCAAAGGCCTCCCCGGAGGAACGGCTTCGCCGCAAGACCACGCAAGGGCAACCCATTTACGGCGTCGATGTGAAGATCGTGGACGAAGACGGAAACGAGATGCCGCATGACGGCAAGTCCAGCGGCCGCCTGATGGTCCGCGGTCCCTGGGTTCTCAGCGGTTACTACCGCGAAGAAAAGCCATCGCTGGAAGACGGATGGTTTAATACCGGCGACCTCGCCGTGATGGATGACGACAACTACATTCAGCTCACCGATCGCGCCAAGGATGTCATCAAATCCGGCGGCGAGTGGATCAGTTCGATCGATGTCGAGAATCTGGCGATCGGATGTCCCGGCGTGGCCGAGGCGGCTGTCATCGGCATTCCCCACCCGCGGTGGGAAGAGCGTCCGCTGCTCATCGTGGTGCCGTCTGCCTCGGAGCCTGCGACCGCGAAGTCGATCGTCGCATTTCTGGAAGGGAAGATCGCCAAGTGGTGGATGCCGGACGACGTGATTTTCGTCGATGCGCTGACCTATGGCGCGACCGGCAAGGTGCAGAAGATGGAATTGCGCCGCCGCTTTGCCGGCCACTACACGTCACAAAAGAGCGCGTAATGAAAAGGCGCCAGAAATCTGGCGCCTTTCAATATGACCGTCTCAGATTGCGAAGCGGCGGTTTAGGCCGCGCGAGCTTTTGCTCGTGAAGCTTTTGCCTTGGCCACCTTCGCCGGCTTTGGCGGAATAGCCTTCGGGCGTGCGCCCGGGCCGGGGTGAACGTGAACTTCCTTCGCCAGCAACGGCTCGTTGCACTCCGAGCAGATCATGACCGGGTTGAACTGGTGGCCGCACTTCTGATGCTCGTGAAGCAGCGGGCGGCCGCGTTCGTCGACCATATGGATATCGCCCCAATGAACGATCGCCATCATGATCGGATAGAGGTCGAGGCCCTTCTGGGTCAGGATGTATTCGTGCCGCTTCGGCGACTCCTGATAAGCGACCCGCCGCAGGACGCCGAGACGGACCAGCTTCTTGAGACGTTCGGCCAGGAGATGCCGGGTGATTCCGAGGGTGGACTGGAAAGCTTCAAACCGGCGGGTCCGCAGGAAGCATTCCCGCAGGATCAGCAGGCTCCACCGGTCGCCGATCACGCCGATGGTGCGGGCCATGGAACACGGCTCTTCTTCAAGTTCATCCCATCTCATAGTCGTCTCCGGTTCGTGCGCAAGGCGGATCATTTATAGCCTGCATACGCACCATTCTAAATAGGCACTAAGTTGGACAAAAGTCCTATTTTGGGCTGGCACAGGTGTAAAACCTGCACGGCAGGCGGGATCGAATTGACAGTTCAATTTTAGAACTCTATGAATGGTCCGCGCTCCGGGCAAGAGCGGTGATGCAATCAATAAGCGCACGTCAGACGACGTATGACACAGGAGGAGAAGCGCGGTGGCCAGTCCCTTGAAGGTCGAGTTTCAGTTCGATTTCGGTAGCCCCAATGCCTATCTGGCGGAATATGCGCTTCCGGGCATCGAAAAGCGCACCGGCGTCAAGTTTGAGTACGTCCCGGTGCTTCTCGGGGGCATCTACAAGGCGACCAACAACATGTCGCCGTCCGACTCGTTGCGCGGCATCAAGAACAAGCCCGAATACCAAGCGTTGGAAACGCAACGTTTCCTCAAAAAGTACGGCATCACGAAGTTCAAGCAAAACCCGTTTTTTCCGGTCAACACATTGACGCTGATGCGCGTCGGTACCGCAGCTCAGTTCGAAAACATGTTCGAGCCGTATTTCCGCGCGGCCTACCATCATATGTGGGAAGAGCCGAAGAAAATGGACGATCCTGAAGTGTTCCGGAACGCATTTCTGTCTTCCGATATCGATATCGACCGGCTCTATGCGCGTGCGCAGCAGGACGATGTGAAGAAGAGGCTGATCGAGGTCACAACCGATGCGGTAAACCGCGGCGCGTTCGGCTCGCCGACCTTCTTCGTTGGCAAGGAAATGTTCTTCGGCAAGGACCAGCTTCGTGACGTCGAAGAGTCCATTGTCGAGCAGCTCGGCGCGGCGAAAGCCAAATCCGCCTGATTGCGGCTCAACGTCTCAAGAACTGTTCGGATCCAGCGGTAAGGCCGTCAGGCAGTCCCGCCCACGAAATCAGGGAAGAAACAGATGCCTGGTCCTTTGAGTGGTGTTCGCGTTCTTGATCTGACGGCGGTGGTATCGGGTCCGTATGCGACGATGTTCCTGGCGGATCAGGGCGCGGACGTGCTGAAGATCGAGCCGATCGGCGGCGACGGCACGCGGCGGAGCCGCACCCTGATCGATGCAGCCGGCGAATTCTCCGCGCTGTTCGTGTCGTGCAACCGCGGCAAGCGCTCGCTGTCGATCGACATCAAGAGCGACACAGGTCGCGAGGTGCTGGCCAAGCTGGCATCGCAGGCCGACGTGCTGGTGCAGAACTTCCGCCCCGGCACGATGGAGCGCCTCGGCCTCGGGCAGAAGGAATTGCGCGAGAAGTATCCGCGCCTGATCTATGTCTCGATCAGCGGGGTGGGTGACTCTGGGCCCTACGTCAAGAAGCGGGTCTACGATCCGATCATCCAGGGCCTGTCGGGCTTCGCCGACATCCAGTCGCAGCCGGTGACCAACCGGCCGCAGATGATCCGCACCATCGTCTGCGACAAGACGACCTCGGTGTTCACCGCGCAGGCAGTGTCCTCGGCGCTCTACGCGCGCGAGAAGACCGGCAAGGGCGACCACATCCAGGTGGCGATGCTGGACACCATGATCTCGTATCTGTGGCCGGAAGGCATGATGCAGTACACCGTGATTGGTGCCGAAGCGGCGGCCGCGGACCCGAACGACCGGCCCGATCTCGTGTTCCAGACGCTGGACGGCTACATCACCGCCGGCACGATCTCGGATTCCGAATGGCAGGGCTTCTGCAAGGCCTCGGGCGATCCGGAGCTTGCGAAGGATGAGCGGTTCGCGACGCCGAGCGCGCGCTTCATCAACGCCACCGCGCGCATCAACAAGATGCAGGAATATATCAGCCAGCGCACCACCGCCGAATGGCTGGAGCGCCTGGATGCGGCCGATGTGCCGTGTTCGCCGATTCTTCGCCGCGGCGAGATCATCAACAACGACCAGGTGGTGGCACGTGGCCTGATCGAGGAATTCGAGCAGCCGACGGTGGGCCGGGTGCGGCAGCCGAAGCCTGCGGCGATCTTCGAGGTCAACAAGGCCGCGATCGGCGGTCCTGCGCCGCGGGTCGGCGAGCATTCCCGCGCTGTGCTGCGCGAACTCGGCTATGCCGATGACGCCATCGACAAGATGATCGCAGGCAAGTCCGTCAGGGCGGTGGGTTGAACGAAATAAGGCCGACGTAACGTCGGCCTTATTTGCATTTGCACTTGAAATCAGGCCGGCCGTCGGACCGGTTCGCCTGGAGCGGGCGGAACATTCGCGGCGATGCCGCGCTGGTAGCCCGGACGCTTCTGAATGCGCTCGAGGTAGGGATGGGCATTGTCGCAGATGCCGACGCCGTAAGCGATCGCCCATTCGAGGCAGGTCGTCAGCAGAATGTCAGCGCTGGTGAATTGTTCACCCATTAAATACGTCCGTCCGTCGCTGAGAGCAACTTCGACGTGGCGCAATTGTTCGCGAAAGTACTCTCCGGCCTTGGCCACGACATCGGGTGCGACTCCGTAAATCGGCCCCAGCGCATTAGCGCTGTGGCGGCGCATCACATACAGGCTTGTGGAATCGAGTTCGGTGACGATGAAGAAGCACCATTCCAGCCACTTCGCGTAGGCCTGCTTGTCGTCGGGGATCAGCGCCTTATCCGGACTGCCATAGGTTTTTGAAAGATAAGCGACGATGGCAGCGCTTTCGCCGATCGAGAAATCGCCGTCCTGGAGCAGGGGGACTTTCTGACGCGGATTGAGTTTTGTGTATTCCGTCGTCTTGGTTTCGCCGGTGCGGGGGCCGATGGCGTAGGTCTCGTACTTCAGCCCCAGTTCTGCCAGCGCCCAGTGCGGCCGAACGGTACGGCTGGTTCCGACGCCCCACAGGGTGAGGTTCGGAGCGGTTGCCATGTCACCATGTCTCCACAGAGGGACGCAGGTCGAGTTCGTGGGTCCAGCCGTCGCGTTTCTGATGGTGTGTGAACCAGTATGCGTCGGCAATGGAGTCTGTTTTGGTCAGGCTGTCAGCGGGGATGTCGCTTGCTTCAATGCCCTTCGCGGCTTTCATGCGCAGATGGATAGCCTCGCTGTCCACGGCAGCGTCGATCAGCAGATGGACAACATGGATGTTCTTGGGTCCAAGTTCGCGCGCCATCGCCTGAGCCACGGCACGGAGGCCAAATTTGGCTGATGAAAAGGCAGCGAAACCCTTTCCGCCGCGCACACTCGCCGTTGCGCCGGTGAACAGAATGGTGCCGCGGCCGCGCAGCAACATGTATTTGGCCGCCTCGCGGCCGACTAGAAAGCCGCCATAGCAGGCGAGTTCCCATGCCTTGAAGAACAGCTTTTCGGTGGTCTCCAGAAGCGGCTTGTTGACGTTGGAGCCGGCGTTATAGAGGCAAACCTCGATCGGCCCGATCTCCTTTTCGATGCGCGCAAACATGGCCTGCACGTCGGCCTCCTGACGGGCGTCTACGCTGATGGCGTGGACTTCGCATCCTTCGGCCTTCAACTCATCGACAAGTGCTTGAGATTTTGCGGCTTCGCGGCGCGCCACGCATACCTTGTATCCGCCCTTGGCGAATCGCCGTGCGACCGCCGCACCGATAGCGTCACCCGCGCCGACCAGCAAAACCACGCCGTTGCCCTGAGCCAAGTGTTTCTCTCCCGTACAGTTCTTATTTGGTACTTTCATTCATAGCGGCCATGCCAACGCTTGTAAACGATTATCGTCGCAATTTATCATAAGCTGTGGCCTATGGGAGGTCGCGTCCGGAACCATGGTTTTTCGCGCTGCATCAATTCAGATTGACTAGTTCTAAAAAAGAACGCTAATTTGCGTTCACGTTAAGGCCGCCCTGGAAGCGGCCGAACAATACCGGGAGGTTGAAGTGGCGAGCGCAGCTCAGGCGATTGACGTCGCTGACATCATTAAGGACATACCTGACCGCCTGCACCAGACCATGGATCGCGCGGTGGCCGCGACGCCGGATCACCCGGCGCTGGTGGAAGGCTTTGTCACCTGGTCGTACCGCAAGCTGTCGGAATCGGTCGGGCAGGTTGCGGCCGTTTTGCGCGAACTTGGCGTGCGGCCCGGCGATCGGGTCATGATCGTCAGCGAGAATTGCATCGCGCTGGCTGTGTTGCTGCTGGCGGCCAGCCGGATCGATGCCTGGGCCATCGTCGCCAACCCGCGATTGTCACCGCGAGAGCTTGATCAGATTCGCGATCACAGCGGTGCACGGCGAATGTTTTTCACCGTGGATGTTTCGCCTGAAGCGGCCAGCCATGCGACGCGGGTCGGTGCGACCGTGAGCAAGGTCGGTCCGCTGGAGAATATCGGCGTCGGCCAATTGAACGAGACGGCGACTGCCGAGCCGGTGCACGCCGATCCGGCAAAGCAGGTGGCGGTACTGATTTATACATCGGGAACTACCGGCACGCCAAAAGGCGTCATGCTGACTCATGAGAACATGCTGTTCAGCGGCAGGGCAATCGCATTGTTCCGGAAGATGGACGATCGCGACAGGGTTTATGTCGTATTGCCGATTTCCCATATCGTCGGCGTCTCGCTTCTGCTCCAGACGCTGATGGCCGGCGGTACAGTTCAGTTGGTCAGCAAGTATGACCCGGCAGTGCTGGCGAAGGCTATTGCCGAGGAGGGCGTGACTATCCTCAACGGCGTTCCGGCGACATTCCAGCGCCTGCTCGAATACAAGACGCTGCAAGGCATCGAGAAGCTCAATACGGGATCGCTGCGCATGATCACCGTTGCAGGCGCGCCGCTTGACCTCGACCTCAAGCGCCGGACCGAGCAGGAATTGGGCCTCTCGCTCCTGAACGGTTACGGCATCACCGAGTGCGCGCCGGGTATTTCCGGTGTGCGGCTCGATTCACCCCGCGCGGATGAGGCGGTTGGTACGCTGTTGCCGGGTATCGAAGCGCGCATTGTCGGGCGTGATGGTTCGATCATCAACGACGGATCAGTCGGTGAGCTGCATGTCCGCGGCCGTAATGTCATGCTCGGTTACTATCGCGCGCCGGATATCACGGCCAAGGCGATCGACAGCGAGGGCTGGTTCAATACCGGCGATCTGGCTCGCTCCGAGGGTGGATGTTTCTTCATCGTTGGTCGCACCAAGGAAATGATCATTCGTTCGGGATTCAATGTCTATCCCGCCGAAGTGGAAGCCGTGCTCAGCTCGCACGATGCCGTCGTGCAGTCCGCGGTGGTCGGGCGTCCGGCCGACGGTAACGAAGAAGTGGTGGCGTTCGTTCAGTTGCTGAAGGGGTCGAACGTGACCTCTTCCGAGTTGATGGCCTTCGCGAGCAAGCAACTCACATCCTACAAGCGTCCATCACAGATCATTGTGCTGGATGCGCTGCCGGCGACATCGACCGGAAAGATACTCAAACACAAGCTTGCTGAGTCTCTTCGGGAAGCGTGACGTTTCCGATCGACATTCGGCTTAGCTCGAAACTTAACACTTACTCGGACTTTTTAGGAGAACGATCTTGCAGAAGCGAAACGCGACCGTGGCCGTGATCGGCGCCGGTGATTTCATCGGCGGCGAGATCGCCAAGAAATTCGCAGCCGAAGGTTTCACGGTGTTCGTGGGACGGCGTCAGGGCGAGAAGCTCGAGCCTCTGATGAAGGAGATCAGGGATGCAGGCGGCACGGTGTTTGGCCGCTCGCTCGATGCGCGCAAGGAAGAGGAGATGATTTCCTTCATTTCCGACGCCGACAAACATGCTCCACTGGAAATCTGCATCTTCAACATCGGCGCCAACGTCAATTTTCCGATCATCGAGACCACCGAGCGCGTCTTCCGAAAGGTTTGGGAAATGGCCTGCTATTCCGGCTTCCTCGCCGGACGTGAAGCGGCTCGCGTGATGCTGCCGCGCGGCAAGGGCGCCATCTTCTTCACCGGCGCAACCGCAAGCTTGCGCGGTGGTTCGGGTTTTGCGGCATTCGCCAGCGCCAAGTTCGGCCTTCGCGCGGTCGCGCAAGCGATTGCGCGCGAGCTGGGACCGAAGAACATCCATGTCGCACATCTGATCATCGATTCCAGCGTTGATACCGAGTGGGTGCGGCAGCTGATCGCCAATCGCGAAGGCAAGGAAGCGATCGAAAATCTTGATCCGAACCGCCTGATGCGTCCTGCTGCGGTCGCGGAGACCTATTGGCAGCTTTATCAGCAGCCGCGTGATGCCTGGACGTTCGAGACCGAAATCCGCCCGTTCGGCGAGAAGTGGTAACGGAGCTTTCCGATGGAGCTGAAGCTTTCCAGTGAAGACGCGGCGTTCCGGGATGAGGTGAAGGCCTTTATCGCGGAGAACTATCCGCAGGAAATGCGCGTGCCCAATCCGGAAACGGATTTGACCAAGGAGCAGTCGATGCTCTGGCACAAGATACTGCATAAGAAGGGATGGATCGCCCCGCTGTGGCCGAAGGAATACGGCGGACCCGGCTGGTCGATCACGCAGCGCTTCATCTGGGAGCAGGAAACCACGCGCGCTGGAACACTGCCGCCGCTGGCCTTCAGCGTGACGATGGTGGGGCCAGTTATCTACACGTATGGCAACGATGCGCAGAAAACGAAGTTTCTGCCGCGAATTCTGTCGGGCGAAGACTGGTGGTGCCAGGGTTACTCGGAGCCGGGCTCGGGATCGGATCTTGCGTCGGTTCGCACCAAGGCGGTGCGCGAGGGCGACCATTACATCGTCAACGGCCACAAGACCTGGACCACGTTGGCCCAGCACGCCGACTGGATATTCTGTCTGGTGCGCACGGACCCCACAGCCAAGGCGCAATCCGGCATTTCCTTCCTGCTGATTGACATGAAGAGCCCCGGCGTGACGGTTCGGCCGATCATCACCATCGACGGATCGCATGAAGTCAACGATGTCTTCCTTGAGAACGTCCGCGTTCCCGCCGAGAACCTGATCGGCGAGGAGAACAAGGGGTGGACCTACGCGAAATTCCTGCTCGGCAACGAGCGGACCAGCATGGCGGGCATCGGGCGCTCGACGCGCTATCTGAACAAGCTGAAGAAGATCGTGAAGGCTGAGATTGCCGAGGACGATCCGGTTTTCAGTGAATTCACCAAGGATATTGCTCGCGTCGAACTCGATGTGCTGGCGCTGGAAGCCACCGAGCTTCGCGTCGTTGCGCAGATGGCGCGCGGCATCAATCCGGGGCCGGCGGCCTCGCTGTTCAAGATCAGGGGCACGGAAATCTTCCAGCGCATCACCGATCTGACGCATCGGGCTATCGGCAACTACGGTCTAGCGCTTCGCGAGCATCCGGTCAGCGCCAATATCTTCATGCCGGGGCCGGATGACGGTCATACCGCGCCGGAGAAGTATCTGAACGCGCGGAAGCTCAGCATTTACGGCGGATCGAACGAGATCCAGCGCAACATCATCGCGAAAGCGGTACTCGGTCTCTAATCGCGTCGCACGAGGCATCCGGTGGATATTCAGTTTACGGAAGAACAGGAACTCCTGCGCAGCAGCATTCAGCGGCTGCTGCGCGACCAGTACGATTTCGACACGCGCCGCAAGATCGTCGCGACGGAAGAGGGCTGGAGCAAAAAGCACTGGAGCGCCTTCGCTGAGCTCGGCCTGCTGGCCGCGCCATTTGCCGAGACCTCTGGCGGACTCGGAGGAGGTCCGCTGGCGACCATGATCATCATGCAGGAGTTCGGTCGCCATCTCGTCGTGGAGCCCTTCTTCGAGACCGTCGTGCTGGCGGGTGGTTTGATCGAAGATGTCGGCACCGACACACAGCGTGAGGAATTCCTGCCGCCGATCATGGCGGGGGAGGCTGTCTGGGCGCTGGCATGGACCGAAGGCCGGTCGCGCTATGACCTTAACAATGTCGCGACAACCGCCAAGCGCAGCGGAGACAACTACATCCTGAATGGTGCGAAGGCTGCGGTAATTGGAGCGCCGTGGGCTGACAAACTGATCGTGTCGGCCCGGACGCTGGGTGGCCCGCGCGACAATGCGGGTGTCAGCCTTTTCATCGTGGACCGCCAGTCAGCAGGGCTTCACCTGCAAAGCTTCAAGACAATCGACTGGCGGCGTGCCGCCGAGATCACGCTGAAGGACGTCAGCGTCCCGGCAGGCCGTCTGCTTGGGGTCGAAGGCAAGGGCGTTACGGCTCTCGAAGCGTGCAGGGATCGCGCCATTGCAGCTCTATGCGCTGAAGCAACCGGAGCGATGGCTGAACTTAATACGGCAACGCTGGAATACAGCAAGACGCGCAAACAGTTCGGCGCGGCGCTCGGGACATTCCAGGTATTGCAGCACCGGATGGTGGACATGTTCATCGCGCTCGAAGAGGCGACGTCTCTCACCCAGCACTTGAACCTAACTGTGGCGGACCGTGATCCGCAAGGATCGAAGCTTGCGTCGGGCGCAAAGTCGAAGATCGGCGAGGCTGCCCGCTTTGTGGGCGAGCAGGCGATCCAGCTTCATGGCGGCATGGGTATGAGCGACGAACTGAACGTCGGTCACTATTTCAAGCGTATCGCGGCCATTAACATCCAGTTCGGCGATCCGACGTACCACTTGCTGCGCTACGCACGCGCGGCCTGACCACGGAATTCTGGGGCCTGGCATGACAGCTTTGCTGAACGGTGAGGCGCTTTCTTATTGAATGATGGTTATCATATAACGTCGTATTCAAACCAGAGTCTGTCTCATTGACTGACTCACGTCTCGGAGGTCTTCGGATGGCAGATGCAGTTATTGTTTCCACAGCCCGTACCGGCATCGGCAAGGCCTATCGCGGTGCGCTCAACAACACTGAAGGCCCGACGATGGCGGGTCACGTCATGGCCGAGGCGGTGAAGCGCGCCGGGATCGAGCCGGGCGAGGTCGAGGACGTGGTGATGGGCTGCGCCATGCAGCAAGGCACCATGGTGATGAATGTCGCGCGCAAGGGCGCGATCCGCGCCGGACTGCCGATCACGGTTGCAGGCACCACTATCGACCGCCAATGCGCTTCTGGCTTGCAGGCTATCGCTGTCGCGGCTCGTTCGGTCATGCTCGACGGCGTCGACGTTGCGATTGGCGGCGGCATCGAGTCGATCAGTCTTGTTCAGAACGACCACATGAATAAGTTTCATGCGGTCGACGACGAGTTGATGGCGATGAAGCCGGACATGTACATGTCGATGCTGGAGACTGCGGAAGTGGTCGCCGCGCGTTACAACATCCCGCGCGACAAGCAGGACGAATACAGCCTCGAATGTCAACGCCGCACCGGTGCCGCCATCCAGGGCGGCCGGTTCAACGACGAGATCGTTCCGATCACCACAAAGATGGCGGTTGTGGACAAGGAAACCAAGCAGGTCTCGTTCAAGGACATCACGCTGACCAAGGACGAGGGACCGCGCCCGGAGACCACCGCCGAAGGTCTCGCCAGCATCAAGCCGGTGTTCGAGGGCAAGACCATCAGCGCCGGCAATGCCAGCCAGTTGTCGGATGGTGCATCGGCCTCGGTCATCATGAGCGACAAGCTCGCCGCGAAAAAGGGCCTCAAGCCGCTCGGCATCTTCCGTGGCTTTGTCGCCGCTGGCGTCGAGCCCGATGAGATGGGCGTCGGTCCCGTCGTCGCTATTCCGCGCCTGCTGAAGCGGCACGGCCTCAAGATCGATGACATCGATCTCTGGGAGTTGAACGAAGCCTATGCGGTCCAGGTCATCTATTGCCGCGACAAGCTGGGGATCGATCCGGAGAAGCTCAACGTCAACGGCGGCTCGATCTCGATGGGGCACCCCTACGGCATGACTGGCGCGCGTCTGGCCGGTCACGTTCTGATCGAAGGCCGCCGCCGCAAGGCCAAGTACGGCGTGGTGACCATGTGTATCGGTGGCGGCATGGGCGCGGCTGGACTTTTCGAAATCCTGCATTGATCGCACTACGGCGTTGGTCTCCCTGACTTGCGTCTTAACCTGGCCCGGCTTCCGAAAGGTCGCCGGGCCTTTTTTTGAGAGTCGCCAACCGGAAAATATTTAGGTTCAGTTCGAACAAAACTCCGCTTGATGCGTTGCAAGGTGTCGATCAATGTTTGGCATCGATCCCAACCGAGTGGGTGCGGACGTGTTGCGACGCAAGAGCATTGCTTTATCGTTGATCTCACTGACTATGGTCTCCGGCGGCCTCGTTTTGGGTCAAACGACACAAGCGACGACGCCCAGCCCACAAACAACCCAAGCCGACAAACCGCAGGACGCAGCTAACCAGGCAACGGGCGCGATTCCGGCGCAAGCGGAGCCTGTTACCGTTGCGCCGGCCCAGCCGGCGGAGGCGACACCCGCTCCGGCGCCAGTCCCGCTGTCTCCGGCCGAGCAGAAAGCCGCCGACAACAAAGCCGCTCTCGACGCACTGCTCGCCGAGGCGACCGCGTTGAAGACGAGTTATGAAAACTTCAGGCGCGGCAGGAATAGGACGCCGGTATCGCTGTCCGCCTTCCGCAGCATGGAGTTGCGCCTTCAGATGGCCGCCGCGGCAGATCCGGCAAATGCGCAGGCGCTTGATATGGCCAATGCCATGCGCATGATCCAATACGGAATTCTTCAGCCGTCCGTCCAGATCGCCGCCGTCGCCAACCGTGAGCTCTATGCCCACGAGATGGGACAGCGGATGCGGGACGACGGAATGAAGGTCGAGGCTTCAGGGCGCGGAAACAGCACAGTCCGGTTTGTGTCGCCGCAGATGACGCGGCAGATGGCCATGCAACTGGTCGAGACGGCGAAGATTCCGGAGCAGGCCAGGGCCTTGCAGTTCAGGCGGGTGGTCTTCAGCAGCGGCCGCCGCTCATGGACCTATGATGTCGCGCGGGGCAGGCTGCGCTAGATCGTTCTCTAGTTTTGAAAATGAGAAAGAGGCCGGTCGATTGGACCGGCCCTTTACTCGTTTAGAAGGTGCTCAGCTTACGCTTCGAGCACAGCGACGATCTCGAGCGTGCTGGGGTTCACGACCACGATTTCATCGCCGACCAGGAAGAACTCGTATCCACGCCAGGCGGGATAGATCGTGATGACTTCCGCCGGAAGCGGGTGGAAGCTCACCGTTCGCGGAACGCGCGTGCCGACGGAGATCGAGAAATTGATGTTCGTCACGGGCTTGATGTTCTGCTTGGTGATTGTGGTGCGGATCGTCGTGCGCTGTTCGGTTGTGAGCTTTGCGCCGGCGCCAGCCTGACCGGTCGTTGCTCCGGCCTTGCCTTCGGAGGCATTTTTCTGGTCAGTCTTCATGCCGTCCTTTTCAGCGGCATTCTTCCGGTCGGCCTTCATGCCGTCCTTCGACCTATCCATATCCGTTTCGGACGCAGCCTTGCCGCTCTTCGTATCGGGGGCGGTTTCTGCACCCTTCGACCTCATTCCATCCTTGGTGCCTTCCTGAGCGCGCTGGGCATTTCCGCCTTCGCGAGGCATCTGGGCTTGACCGCCCTTCATCTCGCCGGACGGCGCGGCCTTCTCAGCGGGTGCGCCCGTGGACGGCGCGGTCTGCGATGCAGCAGGTGCGTTCGGTGCGTTGCCCGGCGCCTGCGCCGAGACCAAACCGGCGCTGCCGATCAGAGCGGCCGTCGCGACGGTCATCAGAAGCTTCGTCTTCATAGTATCCTCCTCGTTGTCTGCCCAATCCTCAACGAGAAGCCATCGGCTCTGTTCCGTGTAAAAATGTTATGTTGCGTGAACAGCTATTCATCCGGAACATCGCTTCCGGAACTACTGCGGAATATTTTCAGTTTACGAAACGTCTGCGGGCTGGATGCGGTAGCTGTAAGCATGCGCCGCTGCAAACATCGCCCACATCGCGCCCAGCATCATCCAGAAATGCCGCCAGTGATCGACGTCGATAATGAACGCTTCGCAGACCGTGCCAAAGAATGCGGAAAAAACCGCCAGATACATCCGCTGCCAGGGCACGCGCACGAAAATCAGCTTGAACCCCATGATGACGGTGATGAACACAAGCGCCGGAAAGCAAACTCCGGCAATCCAGCCGCCGGACATGAAGGCATTCAGGAATGAGTTGTGGGTGTCTTCAGGAAAGAACTTTGTGAACTGAAGTGGGCCGATACCCCATGGTAGTTCAAGCGCCATCTGGAAGCCGAGCGCGTGCCGTCCGAAACGCCCGAACCGTCCGCTGTCGTAAGTTTGATTCAGGCTCGCCCGTTCCTTGAAAAGGTCGCCAACGGAATCGATCGACAGCAGTGCGACCAGAAGCAACGCCGAGCAGATCGCCGCCGCGATCGCCACGGTCACGATGCGCGTGCGCTGGGCCTGCGACGGCGTGGTGACATACATCAGGATCAGCATGAGCGCTGAGCAGGCCACCAATTGGCCCCAGGATGCGCGTGAGAACGCCAGCAACACCGCAAGGCTGACGATCCCCAGCGCAATCGCGCTACGAAATGCCTTCCCGAACGACTGGGTTACGACGGTCTGGAGCAGAAACAACGCCGGCAGGATCAGATAGGCGCCCAGCACGTTCGGGTCCTTGAACGTCCCGCGTGCGCGGCTGTACAGCGTGAAAGTGTCGTAGCCCACGAGATTGAAGTAACCGGCGATGCCGGCGATGGACGCAATCAGCGCGCCAAAGATCAAGCCTCGCCTGAGAAATTCGAGGCGTGTTGCGGTATCTTCAGACAACACCATCGCGAAAAACAGGCACGTAATGGCCATGTACCACGAGGTCAGAATCCAGTTCAGGATCTCGGACTTGTGGATGAGGTACACCGAGCAGATGGTGTAGCCGATGTTCAGCAGGAAGAGCAGGATCAGCAGCGGGATGAAGACCGGTCGCATGCGCAGGCCGGTCGCGAAGAAGAAGACCACTGACGCCAGCGTCATCAGCTCATAAGGGCTCGGCTCGATGAAGACGATCGCGCCGCCGGCGCCGACGGTCCACATCAACGCCCGCTGGATCGCCGCGATGCCGGGCGGCGTCGCAGTCGCGGGAAGGGCGTAGTCTGCGGCTGCGAGTGAAGCCATGCGAACCGGAATCCTCTTCGCACATTCTGTGCGTCAGCTCAGTAGGCGTTCTCACCCTTGATCAGAGCGAACGGTGTCTTGAAGAGGATGTACAGATCGAACAGGACCGACCAGTTCTCGATGTAGTACAGGTCGAACTCGACACGCTTCTGGATCTTCTCGTCGGTGTCGACCTCACCGCGCCAACCATTGATTTGGGCCCATCCCGTAATGCCGGGCTTGACGCGATGGCGCGCAAAATATCCGTCGACGGCTTCGTCAAACAGGCGGCTTTGCAGCTTGCCTTGCACCGCATGGGGGCGAGGGCCGACCAGCGAGAGATTGCCTTTGAAGACGACGTTGAAGAGCTGCGGCAGTTCGTCGAGGCTGGTCTTGCGAATGAAGCGGCCGACGCGGGTGACGCGCTTGTCACCTTTGGTGACAACTTTCGAGGCCAGTGGGTCGGCCTGGTCGTGAAACAGCGACCGGAACTTGAAGACGTCGATGCGCTCGTTGTTGAAGCCGTAGCGCTTTTGCAGGAACAGCACGGGGCCGGGGCTGTCGAGCTTGATGGCGAGTGCGACGATCGCCATCACCGGCGCAAGCAGGATGAGCATGATCGCGCCGACGATGCGGTCGAACGCCGACTTCAGCACCATGTCCCAGTCGGTGATCGGCTGCTCGAATACATCGAGGGTCGGAACCTTGCCGAGGTACGAATAGGAACGCGGGCGGAAGCGAAGCTTGTTGGTGTGCGCTGACAACCGGATGTCGACCGGCAGCACCCACAGCTTTTTCAGCATGTCGAGAATGCGCGTTTCTGCGGAGATCGGCAGCGCGAACAGCACGAGATCGATCCGGGTGCGGCGGGCAAACTCAACGATGTCGTCAATCTTTCCAAGCTTCGGCTGACCGGCGCACGTGTCCAGTGCGCGGGAGTCGTTGCGGTCATCGAACACGCCGAGTATCTGGATATCTGAATCGTCCTGCGCGTTGAGCGCCCGGATCAGGTTCTCGCCATTTTGATCGGAGCCAACGATGATCGTTCGCCGGTCAAGCCGGCCTTCACGCGCCCAGCGGCGGACCAGCGAGCGCAGGATCACCCGATCCGCAAACAACGCGGCCAGGCCGACGACGAAAAATGCCGAAAGCCAGACGCGGGAGATCGTATCGCCGAGCTTGGCGAAGAACGACGCGCCGATGAACAGCAGAAAGACGAAAGCCCATGACGACGCCATACGCGTCATCTGGCGAAGCTGACCGCGGAAGATCTGCACGTCGTAGATTTCAGCGGCCTGAAAGCTGACGACCGCGCAGGCGGCCACGCCGACAATCGCCGCGGCATATTGCCAGGCGAAACTGCTGGTGCCGGGCAGCACGTACCAGAGATACAGCGTAAGCCCGACCGCGGTTAGAAGCAGGAAGTCCACGATCCGGACGGCGCCGCTGATGACGACTGTGGAGTAAGCTCTCCGGACTTTCTCGTTGGCCACTGCAAGGGCTGCCGGAGACAGGCGTTTGCGGCGTTCCAGCCGCGGCGCGCCTTCGGCAGCGCTCATGGTGGCTGTTCCCGCCGCGGCGGCATTCATCATCGTTCGGACGTCGATCGGTTCCACGGCCAAAATTTCCGTTGCTGTACCGTCATGTGGCGACAGGCCAGGGGAACCAAAGTCCCCCAGCCTCATGCCTAGACAACAAATCGGAAGAATTGGTTATCGTCGATAAAGGTAGGTTAACGAGCGTTGAACGCGTCGCGATAGCCGCTGATGACGCCGTCGACCATCGCCTTCTGGGAGAAGTGGACGAAGATGCGCTCGCGCAGGTTCCGGGCGCGCTCGCGGGTTGCATCCATGTCGCCCAGAGCCATTTCGATCGCATCCGCGATCGCACCGATGCTGTTGGCGACAAAAAGCCCGCTGGTGTGCGGACCCAGGATTTCCGGAATGCCCCCGACGCTGGCCGCGACCATCGGGATACCGGCAGCAGCGGCTTCGATAACTACGTAAGGCATCGAGTCGCCGCGTGACGGGACGACCAGCAGCTTGCCTTTCGAGAATCCAAATCTTGCTCTCACATGGCCGATGAACCGCACGGCGTCACCGAGGTTCAGGCGGCTCACGAGCGCTTTCAGCGCCTCGGTTTCCTCGCCGTCGCCGGCGAGCGTGAGCGTGATAGGTTTGCCGTCGGCCCGCAGGCGCGCCACGGCCTCAATCAACAGGTCCGCGCCTTTGATCTTTCGAAACTCACCGACATAAACAAGGTCGGTCGCATCTTCGGCCACGGGCACCGGATCGAATTCGGATGCGGTGACACCATTGAAAACGCAGCGCACCAGACCGGCGGGTTTGCCAATGACGCGCAGATAGGTGTCGCGTGCGAAGGCGCTTTCGAACAGGAACAACTCGGTGCGGCCCATGAGGGCGCGTTCCATCCGCGCATAAGCGCCGCCCTTCAGCGTCCCCGGTGGATAGTGCAGGGACCCGCCATGCGGGGTGTAAACCCGGATCGACTTTTTCGATTTGCCTTTCAGGCGAACGAAGGCGCCGGCTTTCGCGCCGTGTCCGTGCAAAACGTCCGGTTTCAGCGAGCGCGCGAGGCGGAGGAAATGCAGGGCCGTGACGCCGTCGATGGGATGCGGCTCGCGGCGAATAGCGAGGCGATAAACCCCGAGCTTGAGCTTCGGAGCGATCTCCTTGAGCGCAGCTTCCGCGCGCTCCCCGCCGGTCAGGCTGTCCGCGAGAATACCGACCTCATGCCCGCGCTCCGCCTGTCCAACCGCAAGATCGAGAATGTGACGGAAAATCCCGCCGACCGGCGCGCGAACAGCGTGCAGAATTCGCAGCGGAGAAGTCGAAGTCTCGGGCATCGTCAGAACCAGCGTTCGGCGACTACGACGGTGTCCCCGGGTTTCAGAAGCGTACCAGGCGGCACGACAGCCTGAACGGCGCCAGCTTCGCCCATTCGGGTTAATTTGATGCTGCTTCGCTGCGCGCGAGGGGTGAAGCCGCCGGCAATGGCGACGGCGCTCTCCACCGTCATGTTCGGCACATAAGGATATTGGCCAGGGGCGGTCACTTCGCCGAGGATGAAGAAGGGCCGGTAGGTTTCGACCTCCGCCGCGACATAGGGCTCGCGAAGATAACCGTTCTTCAGCCGCGAGGTGACGGCTGCGGCCAGCCCTGACGGCGTCAGGCCCCGTGCGCGTACCACGCCGATCAGCGGCATGGTGATCGAACCGCTCGCATCCACCGTGTAGGTGTTGGTAAGGCCTTCCTGGCCATAGACAACAATGCGCAGCCGGTCGCCGGCATTGAGGCGATAGGGCTCATCGAGGGCGCCGTCGCCGGGAGAGTCAGGGGTTGTCGCGACGCTCACCGCGCGTACCGGCTGAACCGGGCCATAGGCAATCGCGTCGAGGCTGCCGTTGTCGATGACAGCCACCGGCGCGGTCGTCCGCATGCAGCCCGACACCACGAGCGCGAGGATGAGGCAGGTGAGACGCGCGCGGCTGCGCTGCATGGGAGAATCCAAATAAGTATCAAGTCCAATAAAGGACTTTCATGGTTAATAAAATGTGACCTGAGGGCTGCCGACTTGCCGCCTAGCGAGGGCGCACCCCCTCCGATTAACCGGGCAGCAACCTTAATGGACTGTAATCAGCCCGTAGGAGATCTGGATTCGCGCCAGTGCAGTAGCGTCCGGGTGGAGAGTGTTCGATGCGTTTTTCGTTCTGGCGTGACTGGATGGACAAGGTGCCGTTCCGGGCCAAGGCTGATGCCGCTCCGGTGATCGCCGCCCGCGCTCCAATCGCGCCTGCCTCATCTCCCGAGTTTGGCGACGTCGATCTTCGTGCGATCTGGGACACGTTGGTCCGCAAGCGGATGTGGGTCATTGGACCAACCGCGCTTGCATTCGTGCTCTCGCTTCTCGTCGTCAACATCATTACGCCGCGGTACAAATCCGAAGCCCGCATCCTGATCGACGGTCGGGAAAACGTCTTCCTGCGTCCGAATGGCGATCGCGCCGAGGAGCGAGGCAGTCTCGATGCGGAAGCGGTGACAAGTCAGGTGCAGTTGTTGCTGTCGCGCGAACTGGCTCGCGACGTCATCAAGGCGAACAAGCTTGCCGAGTTGCCCGAATTTGATCCGGTTCTGCGCGGCGTGTCGCCATTGCGGACGCTGCTGGCGCTGTTCGGCATCGTCCGTGACCCCTTCAAGATGACCCCCGAGGAGCGAGTCCTTGAAGCTTACTACGAGCGGTTGACGGCATATGCCGTCGACAAGTCGCGCGTGATGGTGATCGAATTCCAGTCGCAGGATCCCGAACTGGCGGCGCGTGTCACCAATTCGATCGCCGACGGCTATCTGGTGCTTCAACAGGCCGCACGGCAAAATCAGGCGAAGTCAGCCTCGCAATGGTTGCTGGTTGAGATTGAGAGCCTGCGCAAGAAGGTTGCGGACGCAGAGGCGCGGGTCGAGGAGTTTCGCTCGAAGTCCAATCTCTTCGTTGGCACCAACAACACTACGCTGTCCAACCAGCAGCTTGGTGAATTGAACACACAACTCAACAATGCGCGCGCGCTGAAGTCCGATGCGGAATCGAAATCGCGCCTGATCCGCGAGATGCTTCAGACCGGCAAGCCGATCGAGGCATCGGAAGTTCTCAATTCCGAGCTGGTTCGCCGCCTGTCGGAGCAGCGTGTGACCCTTCGTGCACAGCTTGCCGAGCAATCCTCCACGCTGCTGGGCGGGCATCCGCGTATCAAGGAATTAAAGGCGCAGATCACGGACATCGATCGGCAGATTCGCGAGGAGGCGAGCAAGATATCCCGCTCGCTTGAAAACGATGCCCGCATTGCGAGCGCCCGGGCTGACGGGCTCAATGGCAGTCTCGACCAATTGAAACGTCAGGCGTCATCGACGAATGGCCAGGACGTCCAGTTGCGCGCATTCGAGCGCGAAGCCAAGGCGCAGCGCGACCTGCTGGAATCCTATCTCGCCAAGTATCGCGAGGCGACGACCCGCGAGAACATCGATACAGCCCCGGCCGACGGCAGGATCATTTCCCGGGCGATCGTATCGAACACGCCGGCTTTCCCGAAGAAACTTCCGACGGTGCTGATTGCCACCATGGCGATGCTGATGCTGAGCGCGGGTTATATTGCCACCGGCGAGCTGCTGCGTATGACTGCCCCGCGTCCGAGCCTTGCGGTGCGCGCTCCAATTGCCACCCCACGTGACACGCTGCCGCAAATGCCTGCCGGTATCGTGGAAATCGAGCGGCTCGCGGCGATGCTGCGCGGGGGCGCGGCTCGCAAGATCACCGTCATTGGCGCCCATCAGGATGAAAGCGTAACACTGGTTGCGTTGACGCTTGCCCGGCTTCTGTCGCGAAATTCCAAGGTTGTCCTTGTCGATCTCGCGATGGCGTCGCCGACACTGGCGGCCGTGTCGACCGACCCGTCGTCACCGGGGTTGACGGAATTGATGCAGGGGTCAGCTTCGTTCAGTGAGATCATCGCCAAGGATCGTCTGTCCGGCGTTCATATCGTGGGTGCCGGGCGAGAGGCCGCCCAGCGGCAGCTCTTGCAACTGCCGCGGATCAATCTCGCGATCGATGCGCTGTCGCGGGCCTATGACTATGTCGTACTCGATGCGGGCACCGCGTCGGACCTGCCGGCGAACGTCATCGCCGCGCAGGCGCACGCGGTTATTATCCCCGATCCTGCGATCACCGCGACTGCCCGCGAGATGATGAAGAACCAACTGCTTGAATCTGGATTTGTCGGCGTAACCATTCTGACCACGCCGCCGAAGGCAATGGACCTCGGCGCTCCGAGTGAGCGGGGCGCGGCAGCCTGAACCGTTCGCGAGTATCTTGATTAGCGAGAGATGGCGTTGCGCAGCAGTTGCGCCATGTGCATCAACGCCGGGTTATGTTTGACCAGCCGCTTGGCGTGAGTCAGTGACGACATGCCCAGCGCAGCGAACTTGCCCCGCGCGGTCAGGGGAATGAAGGCATCGAGGAGAGGCTCATCTTCCTTGCAGAAGGTCAGCTTGTACTCGTCCGATCCCACGCCGAAATCGACCGAGCGATAACCGCGATCGCCGAAGTGATCGATCATATACCGCAGCAGGATCAGACCCGGGCTGTAACGCGCGTTATCCGAAATCGTGTAAGTATTGAACATGGTGGAAAATCGCTCGCCGTCGGCGACGCAGGAAAAGACCGAGATCAGTTCACCGTCGCACTCGAGGGCGTGAAGTTCGATGGCGCGGTCGCCATTCGGCAATTTTGCCAGACAGGTACTCCGGACAAAGGCCTTGGTCGCTTCGTCGGAGAAAATATCCGGCAATTTCGAAAGCGCCATGCGCTGCGGCTTGATGATGAAGAACGCATCCAGGATCCGGTTGATATCAGCGTCGGTCGTTGCAACCGAATAGCGATAACCGGGAAGGGATTGCAGCTTGCGCTCCTTGTTGCGCAATCGCCGGCGCGTCGATGTGCTGATGCGGTCCTCCGATTTGCAACCCGGAGTCATCGTCATCATGGGGCAGGCATTGGTCGAAGGTTGTCCGGCGAGGAGCGCCAGCGGATTGATAATGTTTTGCCAGCGTTGCGGCTGTTGCGCGAAGGCCAGAACATCGATGCCGTCGCCTTCGCCACCGATCGCAGAGACGAGCGCGTCGAGTTCTGCGCGGGTTACGGTCTCCGCGAAATCGCGGCGCCATAGCCCCATATTGAACGTTGGGTGCTTGCCGCCCATGAAACGCGCGACCTTCGCGCCGTTCTCGCGGCAGACGACGAGCGGCAGCAACAGCAGTGGCTGATTGTCCGCATCGCTGGCGATAACAATGAAGGGCAGTGCGCCCTCATGCTTGCCGATGCTCTTCTGCCATGCGTCGAGCAGCTCGAAACGCTGATAAGGTGTAGAGAGATACTCGGGACCCTCGAAGGCCCGCCAGCGGGGCTCGGACTCCGCCATATTGCGAACGACATCGACGCGCGCGATGCGGTTTGAAACCGGGCGCGTCTGCGAGTTTGTGCCGGAGCCGTGAAGTGCTGCAGCCATGGCCATCGGAGGACCTGAATTCCTGGGCATTTTGAGATTGCGGCTTGGCCGACCTTATTCAAAGAAATGTCAACAAAGAGTAATGAGAATACGGACGCGGCTGGTGCTGGTGCGCGAGAGGGGTGGTTAGGTGCGGTTTCGGAGGAGCATGCTGGCGGATGTGGGGCTGGAGCTCGGCTATTTCAGCGGCATGGCGCGCATCTTCGAACGGCGAACCGGCGGCTCGGGGGCCATCCTCAAATTCGAACATGTCCGGCCCCGGCGCAGCGATCCGTTCCAGCCGCTGCGATCGTATGACGTCACTCCGGAATTTCTCGACAAGGCGATCTCCGCCCTGAAGCGGTGGAACTTTGATTTTCTTTCTATCGGCGAAGTCGCTGAACGCGCGCAGCAGGCAGCCCTCGCGCGCCGGTTTGTCTGCCTGACATTCGACGGCGGCCATCGCGATTTCATGACTTACGCCTATCCGGTGCTGTCGCGTCACCGTGTGCCGTTCGCCTTGTACATTCCGACGGGCTTTGTCGACGGCATCGGCAAGGCGTGGTGGCTTGCGCTGGAGCAGGTCATTGCGCGCCACGCCCGGATCGGCCTCGTGATGAACCGTACTGAAAGGCATTTCTTTGCCGCCAGTCTTGCGGAGAAGTATCAGCTTTACGACGCGTTGCATGCGTGGATGATGACACTGTCGCCGGACGACCTTGCGATCGCGATCGGCGACCTGTGCGGCCGTTACGGTGTCGACATCAAAGCCGTCTCGCGCGACATCGCGATGAACTGGCAAGACCTCGCCAAATTGGCGCGCGATCCGCAGGCAACGATTGGGAGTGCTACCGTCAACTATTCGAATCTCGCCCGCACCAAGGGCACGAACGCCTTGCGGGAAATGTCCATGGGACGGACGGTTTTGGAGACCGCGCTTGGCGGCCCGTGCCGGCATTTTGCCTATCCGTTCGGCGGGCAGGATTGTTTCGGGCCCCGGGAGATGATGCTGGCGCGGGAGGCGGGTTTTATCACTGCGGTATCCGCCGGGCCGGGTGTAGTTAGGTCCGACGGTCGGTCGGATCTGATGACGCTGCCGCGGATCGTGTGGGACGGACGGCGGAATTCGCTCCGCGCGCTGCGCGTGGTTCTTTCGGGTATAACCATACAGAAGGCGAAGGTGCACGTGCCGGAACCGGCCGCGAATTACGGCTGAGGATCGGGCCGCGACATCCATGCGATCAGCGGCATCGCGGGCAGGACCCAGCCGAGACCGGCCACCACGTAGAAGATCGCCTGCGCGAGCTTCGACGCCGCAAGCCAGGGGGTCTGCGCAATCGCCATTCCGGCAAGCGACCAGACAATCACGAGCCCCAAAAGGCCGAAGGTTCCGATCAGTTTTCGCGTGCGTATTGTCATGACAGAATTGTGCTGGTGGCTGCAAACACGCGTCTTGCGTGGAAAAGTGCGGCGACTATAAGGACCGCGCGAATTCATTCAAGGCTGCATTTCGGACCATGACCACCGCAATCCCAATCGATCGACGGGCAGGGACCGCTGGCATGCGCAGCGTCCGCGCGTGGCTCATCATTGTGGCAGCACTCGTTGTCTGCACGCTCATGGTCGGCGGCGCGACGCGGCTGACGGAATCCGGCCTCTCCATTGTCGAGTGGAAGCCGGTGACCGGCACCATTCCGCCGCTGACGGACGCCGAATGGAGCCGGCAATTCGAAGCCTACAAGACCATTCCGCAGTACCGCGAGATGAATCGCGGCATGAGCCTGCACGAATTCAAGACCATCTTCTGGTGGGAGTGGGGACATCGGCTGCTGGGACGGCTGATCGGCGCGGTATTTCTGCTGCCGTTTCTCTGGTTCCTGTGGCGCGGATTTCTGTCGTCCGGGCTTCAGCGCAGGTTGTGGATCATCTTCGTGCTTGGCGGTCTGCAGGGCGCGGTTGGGTGGTGGATGGTGAGTTCGGGCCTTACCGAACGGGTCTCCGTCTCGCAGTACAGGCTCGCCATTCATTTCATGCTGGCGCTCTTTATATTCTCGGCAATCGTCTGGCTCCTGCGGCGTCATATCCAAGGCGGCGTGCCATCGGTTGCCCCGCTGCGCGTGAAAGTCGTGGGCAGGATCCTGCTGGGACTGGTGTTTCTGCAACTCTACTTCGGCGCGCTGGTTGCAGGCTTGCGTGCCGGCCGCGTGTTCAACACCTGGCCGCTGATCGATGGCGCGTTCATTCCGTCATCCGCGCGACTGTTCTTCGAGCAGCCCTGGTGGCGGAATTTCTTCGACAACACGCTGACCGTCCAGTTCAGTCATCGCATGATCGCCTATACGCTTGTGATCGTTGCTATCGTTCACGCGATCGACGCTGTCCGCTCCCGGACAAGTCCCGCTATCGTGTCCGGCGCACTCTGGATCGTGGCGGCGATGCTGGTTCAGGTCGCCATCGGCATTCTGACGCTGCTCAATCAGGTCCCGATCGATCTCGGGCTGGCCCATCAGGCTGTGGCTATCGTGATTCTCACGATGATGCTGTTTCATGTCGAGCGGCTGGGCCGAGTACTGCCGGACAGAACGCCGGCTAAGCTTCGTCTCGTGGTGGGCGAGGGCGGTTGAAATCGAACTATTCTAAAGTGGCGGGAATGCCAGAAACCGCTGACTCTCAGGCATTTCATGCATTTCAGGCTTGGGTCACGATTTGGTGCGGCTCGGACCTGCTTTAACTTCGATTTGCACCGCGATAGAACGAAATCCCCAAACGCGGATTTTGTTACAAAGGCCTTCCATGTCAAACGCATTCGTCCAGGCAGCCGTCATTCTGTTGCGTGAGGGCCTCGAGGCCATGCTCGTGATCGCAGCACTCGCTGGCTATCTCAGAAAGGTCGGCGGCGGTCATCGCGTAACGGCGCTTTATGCAGGTGCGCTCGGAGCGATCGGAGCCAGCATCATCGCCGCATGGCTGTTCGCAGTTCTTAATTCAGGCGAGCACAACGATATCGTCGAAGGCGTTGTTATCCTGTTTGCCGCCGCGCTGATGCTCTATGTCAGCGGCTGGCTGATGGTGAAGCAGGACCCGCGCGGCTGGCAGGATTACCTTGCGCACAAGGCGGACAATGCGCTCGCGCAGGAGACGGCATGGGCAGTCGGAGCGCTCGCATTCTTCGCGGTGTTCCGTGAGGGCGCCGAAACCGTGCTTTTCATCAACGCGCTTGCCGTGACCGAAGGCGGCTGGAGCGCCGGACTCTTCGCAGGCCTTGCCGCCGCGACGGCAGGCCTTGCGGTGCTGTTCTACTTCATCAACCTGATTGCGCGGAAGATCCCGCTGCGTCCGCTGTTCATCATTACGTCGGCGTTCCTGTTCGCGATGGGCATCAAGTTCATCGGCGAAGCAATTCAGGAGTTCCAGGAACAGAGCCTGGTATCTGTCACCGAATTGAAGAGCTTTGGCTGGCTCCAGTCTCTCGGGCTGAATGCCACGCTTGAGGCAGTGTCGGCGCAGCTTCTCGTTATTCTTTTCGCGCTTGCGGCGTTCTCGGTGGTTCAGCGCAACGCCCGCCTGACCCGCGAGGACAAGGCAAAAGCTGCGGCGGGGACGGTGAAGACCTGAAATTTCAGAAACCACTTTTTGCTCTCTGCAATTGAAAAACGCGGCGCCATGCTCGGCGCCGCGTTCTTGCATTTAGAGGCTGGCCTGAAGGCCTTTACGCCTTCAGAGCCTGATCGAGATCGGCGATCAGGTCTTCCTTGTCCTCAAGTCCGACAGACAACCGCACCACATCGACGCCGGCGCCTGCCTGCGCTTTTTGCGCATCGCTGAGCTGGCTGTGGGTGGTCGAGGCCGGATGGATGATCAGCGACCGTGTGTCGCCGACATTGGCCAGATGCGAGAACAGCTTGACGTTGGACACGAGGTTGATGCCAGCGTCGTAGCCGCCCTTGAGGCCGAAGGTGAACACCGCACCCGCGCCCTTTGGCGAGTACTTGCGCGCGAGGTTGTGGTAGCGGTCGCCGGGAAGTCCCGCGTAGCTCACCCAGGCCACAGCAGGATGCGCAGATAACCATTCCGCGACCGCTTTGGCGTTGTCGGAATGCCGCTGGACACGCAGACCAAGCGTTTCGATGCCGGTCAGGATCAGGAAAGCGTTAAACGGCGACAGGGCCGGGCCGAGATCGCGCAGGCCGATCACGCGTGCGGCAATCGCAAATGCGAAGTTGCCGAACGTCTCCTGCAACTTGATGCCGTGATATTCCGGCCGCGGCTCGCTCAGAACAGGATAGCGGCCATCGCGCGACCAGTCGAAGGTGCCGGCATCCACGATGATGCCGCCGATGGAGTTGCCATGGCCGCCAAGAAATTTTGTCGCCGAATGCAGGACGATGTCCGCGCCATGATCGATCGGCTTGACGAGGTATGGCGATGCCAGCGTGTTGTCGACGATCAGCGGCACGCCCGCCTTCCGGGCGATGGCGGCGATGGCTTCGATGTCGGTCACCGTGCCGCCGGGGTTCGCGATCGACTCGATGAAGATGGCCTTGGTCTTCGGTGTCAGCGCCTTCTCGAAGGTCGAAACATCGTCGGTGTCCGCCCAGACGACGTTCCAGCCGAAATTCTTGAATGAATGATTGAACTGATTGATCGAGCCGCCGTAGAGGCGCCGCGCCGCGATGAATTCATCGCCGGGCTGCAACAACGCGTGAAACGTCACCAGTTGGGCCGCGTGACCCGATGCGACCGCCAGCGCAGCCGTGCCGCCTTCCAGGGCTGCCACGCGCTCTTCGAGCACGGCGTTGGTCGGGTTGCCGATGCGGGTATAGATGTTGCCGAACGCCTGCAGGCCGAACAGCGAAGCGGCGTGGTCCGCGTCGTTGAACACGAACGATGTGGTCTGGTAGATCGGCGTCGCGCGTGCGCCCGTGGTGGGGTCCGGCTGCGCACCTGCGTGAATGGAGAGCGTAGAGAAGCCCGGCAATCTTTCCGTCATGGGGTGTCCTTCTGAGCGCCGCGAACGGGCGTGGAGAAGATTATGCTGCGGGTGGATGCCCTCGGCGTCAAGCCGTTCGCGACGACCGGCCTTAACTGGCAATGAACCTGACGGTTTTCGCAGCCGCGCTGAAACGATCGTTCTGCGGCGCGCCGGATTTAGGGCAGGTCGTTCTTGTCTTTGGCGGCACGGTCGGCAGCCGCGGTCGCGCCGCCGCTCACACTGCTGCGATTCAATGACAGCCGCATGTTGCTGGTCGGAATCGGCGCGCGCTTGGAACTGATGGTGCGCGAGTTGACGCCGAGCCACTGGATTTCCGATGTCAGCCGGGCGTACTCGATCTTCGGGCAGCGGTTCATCACCACCTTGACGCCGGCGGCTTCCGCCTTCGCGGCGGCAGCGTCGTTGCGAACGCCGAGCTGCATCCAGATCACTTTCGGCAGTACTGGCAGCGCCAGCGCATCGTCGACGACTGCCGCGGCAGCATCCGAATTGCGGAAGATGTCGACCATATCGACCGGGCGCCCGATATCCTTCAGCGATCCGACGAAAGGTTTTCCGACGAGGCTCTTGCCGACCTGACCCGGATTGATCGGGATCATGTCGTAGCCGCGCTCGACGAGATATTTGAAGGCGAAATAGCTCGGCCGCACATTGACCGGCGAGGCGCCGACCATGGCGATCGTTTTCACGCTGGTAAGAATGGCGCGGATATAGTTGTCGTCGTAAGCGTCGTGGTTCATTCGGGTAAGATCACTTCTCAGATCGACGGCGTCAGCGGTCTTCCCACTTGGGATCGCGCTTTTCGATGAAGGCTCCGATGCCTTCCTGCGCGTCGCGCGCCATCATGTTTTCGGCCATCACCTGCGCCGCATACGTATAGGCGTCCGCGAGGTTCATCTCGGCTTGCCTGTAAAACGCTTCCTTGCCCACCTTCAACGTGTACGCTGATTTCAGCGCAATCTTCTTCGCGAGATCGATTGCGGCGTCGCGCTCCGCTCCCGCAGGAACCACGCTGTTGACCAGTCCAAGCTCATATGCGCGCTGCGCGGAAACATGCTCGCCGGTGAGAAGCATGTGCATGGCGTGTTTGCGCGGCACGTTCCGTGACAGGGCAACCATCGGCGTCGAACAGAACAGTCCGATATCAATGCCCGGCGTGCCGAACGTGGCCTGTTCGGACGCGACCGCCAGGTCGCAGGTCGCCACCAGTTGGCAGCCCGCCGCAGTCGCGACGCCTTGTACCGCGGCGACCACGGGCTTGGGCAGACGAACGATGGCCTGCATCATGTCGCTGCATGATTTCATCATCTGCGAAAAATAGGCTCTGCCTTTGTCTGCATCGCTGCGGCGAGCTGTGAGTTCCTTGAGATCGTGACCTGACGAATAGGCCGGTCCCTCCGCGGCGATCACGACCGCGCGGACGCTCTTGTCGTCGCGAACGGAATCGATCGCTCCGTGGAGCGCAGCGATCATCGCTTCCGACAACGCGTTGCGCGTTTTGGGTGAATCAAGCGTAAGCACAGCGATGCTGCCGATCGTCTCGCGCAGAAGCGGCGAAGGTGCCAGCGATGGAGCACGTGATGTTTGTGCGGTCATAGTCTTTAGGCTCAGATTCCAGGTTCGCTTTTGGGTTCCGTCAGGCTCGCTATCGTGCTCACCCTAAGATACAAAACCGTCACATACGAGAGCAGGGCAGGACATACGTTCCATGAACAAGCCGAAGATGACCGTGGCAGAACTCGAAGCGTTTCTCCACAGGGAGTTTCCGCAGGCCTTCGCTAGCGGTGAAATCCTGATCGAGAGCGCCGACGGTGCAACGAGCCTGCTGCGGCAACCCTATAGCGAGCGGATGCTGCGCCCCGGCGGCACGGTCTCCGGTCCCACACTGATGGCGCTGGCGGACTTCGCAATGTACGTGGTGCTGCTTTCGGCCATTGGTCCCGTCGGGCTGGCCGTGACGACCAGCCTCAATATCAACTTCCTGCGTAAGGGCCAGCCGGGCCAGGATGTGCTGGCCGCTGCGAAGCTGATGAAGCTTGGAAAGCGCCTCGCCGTCGGAGAAGTGAGCCTGTTATCGGGGACTTCGCCCGATCCGATCGCTCATGTCACCTCGACATACTCCATTCCGAACATTCGATGATTTGAAGGGTAGTATAGAACCATATTTGTAATGCGCTGATTTTGCTGTGTTAATTTTGCTCGAATGGCATTGACGGGCGCAGGCGGGTTATCTAGAAACGTGCCAGTCCGGCGATTGCGCCGGACGTTCCATTTCACGGACAACTCACATGAAGACGTTTTCGGCAAAGCCAGCCGAGGTCAACAAGAAGTGGGTGCTGATCGACGCCAAGGGTCTGGTCGTTGGTCGCCTCGCGACTTTGGTTGCCATGCGCCTGCGCGGCAAGCACCTCCCGACTTATACCCCCCACGTCGATTGCGGTGACAACGTCATCATCATCAACGCGGCTCACGTCGTCCTCACCGGACGCAAGCGTGAGAACAAGGTTTACTACAACCACACCGGTTTCATCGGTGGCATTAAAGAGCGCACCGCGAAGTCGATCCTCGAGGGTCGCTTTCCTGAGCGCGTCGTCGAGAAGGCGATTGAGCGCATGATCCCGCGCGGTCCGCTGGGCCGTGTGCAGCTCGGCAACCTGCGTGTTTACGCAGGTGCGGAACATCCGCATGAAGCGCAGCAGCCGGAAATCGTGGATATCGCATCGATGAATCGCAAGAACATGAGGGCCGCATAATGTCCGATACCATGCAGTCCCTTGACCAGTTGTCGGCGCTGAAGACAGCGGCACCGGAAGCTCCGAAGTACGAGAAGAAGGTCGACAAGCAGGGCCGCGCCTATGCAACCGGCAAGCGCAAGGACGCCGTTGCACGCGTCTGGATCAAGCCAGGCAACGGCAAGATCGTCGTTAACACCCGCGAGGTCGAGGTTTACTTCGCCCGTCCGGTGCTGCGCATGATGATTCAGCAGCCGATCGTCGCCGCTGCCCGTCAGGGCCAGTACGACGTGATCTGCACCGTCGCCGGTGGTGGTCTGTCGGGCCAGGCAGGCGCCGTGCGTCACGGCATCTCGAAGGCTCTGACCAACTTCGAGCCGGATCTGCGCAGCGTCCTCAAGAAGGGCGGCTTCCTGACCCGCGACTCGCGTGTCGTTGAACGTAAGAAGTACGGCAAGGCGAAAGCCCGCCGGTCCTTCCAGTTCTCGAAGCGCTAATCGTTTCGTTCAAATTTTCCGCAATCTGCGGCATCTACAAGATTCAAAAGGCGCCTTCGGGCGCCTTTTTCTGTTCCAGATACAGCCGAATTGCAGCGATTTTTCCCGAAAATTTTGTGACCGCCGCAAACGGAGTGCCAAGACACCGTTGCTAGCCTCAACGATGGCTGAGGGGGCTATTCCAGCTCCATCTATTTTAAAAGCGCTGCATAGAACATGCCGGCTGGCACACATTTGTCTTTGGACATTTCGACGCTGTATCTCGTCGCAACGCTGGCAGCAGCGCTGCTCGGCGCGATGTTGCTGTTCTTCTGGCGCCAGGAAAAGATCGCGGCGCTCGGCTGGTGGGGCGCGGCCTATATCCTCGGCGCGGCATCGGTCGCGCTGTGGACGGTGGGCGGCCCCGAGCTTGGCTGGGAGCTGTCGCTCGCCGTTAACGCCGTGGGCTTTATCGCCTGCGGTCTGGTGTGGGACGCGGCGCGCGCCTTCCATGGCCGCCCTGCGAGCTGGATCGGGGTGATCGCCGGGCCTGCGCTCTGGGTCGCCGCGGTCGTCGCGCGCGATCCGATTGATCCTGAACTGCGGATGATCGTCGGCGCGGCTATCGTTGCTGCCTATGCGGCGCTGACCGCCGGCGAGCTTTGGCGGGAGCGGCGCAAGAGCCTGCGCGCGCGCTGGCCCGCGATCTTCGTGCCGCTGCTGCATGGCATTGTCCTGATGCTGCCGATCCTTCTCGGTGACCTGTACCGGTCGGCTGACGCAGCGATCATGGCTCAGGTCTGGGTCGCGGCATTCGCCGCCGAGCTTGTGATCTATGCCGTAGGCACGGTGTTCATTATCGTCATGCTGGTGTCCGAGCGGACGGTCAGCGCACACAAGACTGCTGCGTCGATCGATCCCCTGACGGGGCTCCTGAACCGGCGCGGTTTTGGTGAGGCGACATCGCGCATGATCGAGCGCGAGGCAAAGGCCGGTCGTCCCGTGACCGTGATGATCTTCGACATCGACCACTTCAAATCAGTCAACGATCGCTTCGGCCACGCCGCAGGCGACGACGTCCTGAAGGTTTTTTCCAACATCGTTGTCGCATCGCTGCGCATGAGCGATCTCGTCGGCCGGGTCGGTGGCGAAGAGTTCGCCGCCCTGTTGCCGTGTTCAATCGAGGAAGCGTTGCTCGCTGCGGAGCGCGTGCGCGAGGCGTTCGAGGCGTCCGGTGTGGCCATCGACGATGCGCCGCTGGAAACCACAGTCAGCATCGGTGTCGCGGGCGGTCCGGCGAATACCGAGCTTGAAGTGCTGATGGCATCGGCTGACACGGCGCTCTATCAGGCCAAGCGCACCGGGCGTAATCGCGTCGAGGCCGCAGTGGAGCAGCCGTTGTCGCTCGAGAACGCCCGCCGCAACCAGATCCGCAGCGGGTCATCGCAGCCGGACAAGGCAGAGGTGGACCGCGCGCCGATTGAAGTTCACGCCTGACGAAATCGCCGCGCTAACCATCTGTTTACCATGCACGCCGTACCATGCGGTATGACCATCGTAAGCAGCCACGATTCACAAGCCGACATCAACGCACTCGAAGCGACCGTTGCCTCCGCACGGACCGGCTTCGCCTGTATGTTTTCGACATCCGATGAATACGAGAACGCCCTGATCACCGCGCGCCGCGCCGAGGGGCGCTATGGATCGGTGTTCGACTGGCAGCCGGTGGTTCTGGGAGGCTGCGTGCTCGCGCTGCTGGGAGCGCTCGTGACCTTCATGTGAAGGCTGATAGCGCAGCGGTATGGTTTCAACAGGGCGCTCAGGGCGCCCTTGTCTTTTCCGGCCCCTATTTTTGCGCTAGAGCCCCTAAATAACCAGAAAGGGCGGAAGACCATGATCACCGAAATTGCACAAATCGAAGTCAAGCCGGGTAGCGAGAAGGATTTCGAGGCGGCGGTCGCCAAGGCGGAATCGATTTTCAAGCGCTGCAAGGGCTGGAAAAGCTTCGAGTTGCATCGGTCGATCGAGAAGCCGTCGCGCTACCGGCTGCACATCAAGTGGGAAACCCTCGAAAACCACACGGTGGATTTCCGCGAGTCGTCAAACTTCCAGGAATGGCGCGCGCTGGTCGGGCCGCATTTCGCCTCGCCGCCGGAAGTCGAACACACCAATACGGTGGTGAATTTCTGAGAACCGCTATCGAAAGGAAAAGGCGCTGAGAACAGCGCCTTTCTGTTTCAGGATTTGCCCGTTCAGGACTTGCCCGCGATGACGAATTCCGGCGGGCGTTCCTCGCCGTCTTCGCGCAGATACGTGATGATGACCTTCACGATCGCCATCAGCGGCAGCGCCAGCGCCAGTCCCCACAGCCCGAACACGACGCCGAGCAGGATCTGGAACGCGAACAGCGTCGCGGGCGGGATATCGAGCGCCTGGCGCTGGATGATCGGCGTCAGGATATAGCTTTCCAGCGCGTGGACGCCGAGGAACAGCACGAACGCGCTGGCCGCGGCGACCCATCCGGACGCAAGGCTCGCCAGCACGATGATCAGTCCGCCGATCAGCGCGCCGACGGTCGGGATGAACGCCAGCAGTCCGGCCTGAATGCCGAGGATGAAGGAGCTGTCGATCCCGATGATCGACAGACCGATCCATGTCACCAGGAACACGGCGGCCATGGTGATCATCTGCGCAATCAGCCAGCGCTCCAGCGTATCGCTGATGCGGTCGACCACAACGGTTACATCGCGGCGATACTTCTTTGGCGCCAGCGCCAGCAGGCCTTTTCGATACACGCTCGGCTGTGCCGCGAACGACAGGCCTAAAAACAGCACGATGAAGAAGTTGCCGACGGCGCTGACGGTGCCGAGCAACAGCTTCAAGGTCTGGCTGACGATGGCGCCGCCGCCGGAGGCGAGGGCGCCTGCGCTCGGCAGGTTTTTCGGCAGGCCGGGCGGGGGCGTGGGGGCCGCCGTCGCCGGTGTGTCGGCGGTGGCGGCTGTCGTCGCGGCCGCTGTGGGACTGCCGAGCTCCAGATAGCTGGTGTCGACGCCATGCTGTTCAAGGAACGTCTTCACGGTCACGAGTTGCGACTTGAGGGTGTTGCTCAGCACGGCGGCCTGCCGCGCGATGGTCGAGCCGCCGAGGAACACCACGCCGGACAAGAAGCCCGCCAGCACGACACAGACCAGCGCAAGGCGCAGCGCGTGCGGCCCGCCCATGACCTTTTGCAGCAGATGCGTCATGGCGGTGAGGGCGACGCCGAGCAGGGCGCCCGCGAACACCAGAAACAGCGTGGCCGCGTAGGTCCAGGCGAACAGTAGGAAGGCCGTGAAGGCGACGACGCCGATGCCCCCCACTGCGATCGACCACGCGAGGTCGCTGCGGGTCTGCACTCGGGTCTCGATGGGGGCTGACACGTGCTGTCCTCTTCCGTTATTGCGGGTTCAGTCTTTCCTGAAAGGCTGCGCCGGATCAAGAGAAGATGGCGTGACAGCCGCGCGGCATGGCCTGATCCAGATTATCTCCCACAGTGTCATCACCGGGCTTGTCCCGGTGATCCCGACTAGGTGAGCACGGTGCCATCGTTGTCGGGATGGCCGGGACAGGCCCGGCCATGACACAGTTATGCCGGTGCCGTCAGCGGCCCATCATCGGCATTTCCAGATTCAATTTTCAAACAGCATGCGCGTGTGGGGCTTGCCCCATTCGCGCCAACGAAAGACGAGCGTGATTACTCTCGCGCCACGCGCGAGGTGTGCTTTTGGTTGTCCCCTCGATGCGCGCGCGAGGCCTGCCTCGTTCGCGCCCTCAAAAGCGAGGGGCATGGAGCGCCGCGAGGCGCAAATGTGTTGTCTCGCTTCCTTGGCGAAAAGGAAGCGCATCGCCTTGCGGCGCTCCATTGCGGGATTTTGGGCGAGGGGAGCGTGCTTCCGGGACAGGACAAGCGCGACACGCGCCTCGATCCGGCTGGCTTTCGCCTGCCTTCATCCTGTCCGCGTCCAGCTCTTGATGAGCAGAGCCACGTAGTTGGCCCGGACGCTGACCCCAGCCTCCCGGACGACATGGCTGCGAACCACGCGCGCGGGCACCGCATCCTGCTCCGCTTCATGAGCGCCCTCGAGAAGCGCCCCTCACGAACAGGACATGCCGAACTTAAGAGAGGTCTGGAGCGTGGGGATTCGTATCCCCATCACGAAATGTTGCGGGCTCCGTTGTTCATTCCGGGGCGCGCGTTTTCGCGCGAGCCCGGAATCCACGGCCCCGTGTTGAGATGCTCGCGCTTTATGCCACCATGGCTTTCTTCGCTGCCTGGGCCAGAAATCCGGAGCGCGTAAACCCTTCACGTTCTGCATACTGGTCAATTTGCTCCAGCACATCGGACGGAAGAGTCACGTTGACCCGAACCGATTTTGTCACCGTCGCAGGCGCTGCAATGAGGACTGCCACACCATCTCTGTTTTCGGCATTCGCCATCACGTCTTCAAGTGAAGAGGGTTCGGGAATGGCTTCGCCGTCCTCAATCAGCCCCTCGATGTGAAGGGCCAAGGCTTCGGTCGCCATGTCGCGCGCTTCATCCAAGGTGCTACCCGCGCTGATAACGCCGGGAAGATCAGGAAACGAAACGCCGTAGTCGCTGTCAGCGTCTTTGTGGATCAGGGCGATGTACTGTCGCATTGTATTTGCTCCCTCTAAATCAGTAGGGCGGCCGCGATGGCCATATTTGATATTTGGCGTTCAGTTCAGTTTTAGTGCCGCTTGTTTCTCGATGCTTCTTAGCGTCCCAAGCGGGATGTCTTTCTTTGGATGCGGGACAGTCGCGCGGCCCCGCTTTGTTGGATGCTTGAACTGAACGTGGCTGCCCCTTTGGGCGACCTGTTCCCAGCCATCTGCTTTCAGGGCCTTTATAATGTCCTGAGATTTCATGATGTATAAATACACACTCAATCAATTGGGATCAAGTGTATAAATACACACCGCCGTTTCCCGCTTGACTGATCCATAGTCCGCTGGTTATACGTTAATCCATAGCCAGCGGGTTATTGATCTCAGATGCCGAACACCTACGATATGCTCTTCAAAACACTCGCAGATCCGACCCGCCGGGCGATCTTCGAGCGCTTGTGCCGCGGAGGAGAGCAGACTGTCGGGGCGCTGACGGCGCAGGCCGGGGTCTCGCAGCCGGCCGTCTCGAAGCATCTCGGCGTTCTCAAGCAGGCCGGGCTGGTGAGCGACCGGCATGAGGGACGGCAAACCCATTACAGAGCGCAGCTCGGCGCCTTGGCGCCCCTGATCGACTGGACAAGCCAGATGGCCGGCTTCTGGGAAAGCCGGTTCGACGACCTCGAAAATTTGCTGAGAAGGATGGACCAATGAGCACCACCATGACCGAAACGCGTTCTGTCGTTGTGGAAAGAGACTTCTCTTTTCCGCCGGAAAAGCTCTGGCGCGCGCTGACGCAACCGCACCTGATCGAGGAATGGCTGATGAAGAATGACTTCAAGCCTGTCGTCGGCCACAGCTTCAATCTCAAGGGCGAGTGGGGCGGCGTGCTGGACTGCGAGGTGCTCGCCGTCGAGCCGAACAGGACGCTGTCCTACACCTGGAATTTTGCGCACGACGATGCGGCCTTCAATCTGACCAGCGTGGTGACCTTCACGCTCACGCCGACGGCTTCGGGGACGCATCTGCGCATGGAGCAAGCGGGCTTCCGGCCGGATCAGAAGCAGGCCTTCGGCGGCGCGCGGCACGGCTGGGAGCAGTTCTTCGGAAATCTGGAGCAGGTGCTGGCACGGGCCGATTGAAGTTTTGCCAGACAAGTCAAAGCTGAAACGCTGTCGAAAAAAATTCCGCGGTCATTCCGGGACGCCGCGGAGCGGCGGGCCCGGAATCCAGAATCGTCAAGCTCTGTTCGTCTGGATTCCGGGCTCGCGCCTTCGGCGCGCCCCGGAATGACGTCCATTTCGGTCGCATGAAGCGGGACCAATAAGAGGCATAAATGACTCCATCGGAAAAGATCGACGCACTGATCGCGAAACTCTCGGACTGGCGCGGCAAAACCCTCGCCAGCGTCCGCAAGAGTATCCTCGCGGCCGACAAGGAGATCGTCGAGGAATGGAAGTGGATGGGAAGTCCGGTGTGGGAGCGCGATGGAGTTATCGTTGTCGGCAACGCTCACAAGGACAAGGTGAAGCTGACCTTTGCCCGCGGCGCGAGTCTTCCCGATCCCGACAAGCTCTTCAATGCAGGTCTTGAAGGCAAGGTGTGGCGCGCGATCGATCTTTTCGAAGGTGACAAGATCGATGCGCGTGCGCTGAAGAATCTTGTTCGTGCAGCGATTGAATTCAATCAGGGCAAGAAAGCGAAGAAAAAGGTGGCGGTAAAGAAGGCGGCGAAGAAAACCGCTGCGGCTGTGCGAACGAAGGCCGGCAAAAGCAAGAAGGTGTGAAGCCGTGGCTAAATGAGTTTGATCCCGCGCCGAACCAGTGCAGGTTTGAGCTTTAGTATTTCAGTCGATCTAATACAGTAACCGAGATGGATCATTGTCTCTACTTGAGCGAATGTGACTTTCGACAATTCAGCTTGATCCTCCAATATTTCCGCGTTCCTCTTAGCCGTCGGTCCAGCATAGAGAACGCCGGCCAACTGAAGCGAATCGTACTTTATCTCCAGCCCATCTCCGTTTTGATAGATACCCTGCTGATACGTATATATGGGCGAGCCGCTAGATCCAGGAAAGCACGCGCAGTCGATAAGAAACTCGTTCTTTCCATTCTGGTTTGAATAGATGGGTGTTGCACTTATTCCTCTGCGCGCGATGGGGAGGTTATTTTTTTGATCCCATAGTCCATTTGGATAGCCGATCATCAGCACATCCTGTATGGCGTTGAGTGTTGCTGCCTTTTCATCCGTCAGAAAATGATCTTCCGGGATGGATTTAAATTAAATCCGTTTTCCGAATTCGCGTTTTATTGAATTGAAAATTGGAGAGAACAAAAGAATAGCGAGATCGATCGAGGGGTCTTCGGGATAAATTATGAGAGGTTCTGGATTGGGTACATCCATGTATGTCGGAGGTTCGTTGTTTTTCAACCCCGTGTCGTCACCAAATGAACAGAACAGTCGAATGCTTGCCGCGTTATGTAACACATGTCTGTTCGTTGCTATGAGATGGCACAATTGATTGTCTTCGGCTTTTAGGCTCACAAAGAAACCTGTCCCTACCGTGCTCCCATTTGATTTGGTTGTATTTTGAATTCTGATCGTTGTTTCGGTTAGCTGTGTCTTAAACGGCATTTGCATGAACCTTAAGCCGACATCCGAGAAACAATCATTGCATGTAAATCCGAATAAGTCCGAAACCAAAGAAGGCGCCCTTTAAGGGCGCCTTCTTTTCCTGCAATCTTCAGTGAAGCCCGCGGCTTACTGCGAGTAGTACATTTCGAATTCGACCGGATGCGGGGTCATCTCGAAGCGAGCGACTTCGGTCATCTTCAGTTCGATGAAGCTGTCGATGAAGTCGTCGTCGAACACGCCGCCGGCCTTGAGGAACGCGCGATCCTTGTCGAGGTTCTCGAGCGCTTCGCGCAGCGAACCGCAGACCGTCGGGATGGTCTTCAGCTCTTCCTTCGGCAGATCGTACAGATCCTTGTCCATCGCCGGACCCGGATCGATCTTGTTCTTGATGCCGTCGAGGCCGGCCATCAGCATCGCCGCGAAAGCGAGATACGGGTTGGCCATCGGATCGGGGAAACGCACCTCGACGCGCTTCGCCTTTGGCGACGTCGTGTAAGGGATGCGGCAGGATGCCGAACGGTTGCGCGCCGAGTAGGCGAGCAGCACCGGCGCTTCATAGCCCGGGACCAGACGCTTGTAGGAGTTGGTCGACGGGTTGGTGAAGGCGTTGATGGCCTTGGCGTGCTTGATGATGCCGCCGATGTAGTGGAGGCAGGTCTCGGAGAGATCGGCGTACTTGTTGCCGGCGAACACCGGCTTGCCGTCCTTCCAGATCGACTGGTGCACGTGCATGCCCGAGCCGTTGTCGCCATATACCGGCTTCGGCATGAAGGTGGCGGTCTTGCCATAGATGTGCGCGACCTGATGGATGCAGTACTTGTAGATCTGCATCTGGTCGGCCATGTGGGTCAGCGTGTCGAACTTCATGCCGAGCTCGTGCTGGGCGGAAGCGACTTCGTGGTGATGCTTCTCGACCTTGACGCCCATCTTGGCCATCGAGCCGAGCATTTCCGAGCGCATGTCCTGCACCGAGTCCTGCGGCGGCACGGGGAAATAGCCCATCTTGGTGCGGATGCGGTGGCCGAGGTTGCCGCCCTCATACTCGGTGTCCGAGTTGATCGGCAGTTCGGACGAGTCCAGCTTGAAGCCGGTGTTGTACGGCGTGGTCTGATAGCGCACGTCGTCGAACACGAAGAATTCGGCTTCCGGGCCGACGAACACGCTGTCGCCCACGCCCATTGCCTTGACCTGGGCTTCGGCCTTCTTGGCGATGCCGCGCGGGTCGCGGTTGTAGGGCTCGCCGGTCGACGGCTCGAGAATGTCGCAGGTGATGACCATGGTGGTCTCGGCGAAGAACGGATCGATCGTCGCCGTCGCCGGGTCGGGCATCAGCGTCATGTCGGACTCGTTGATGGCCTTCCAGCCGGCGATCGAGGAGCCGTCGAACATCGTGCCTTCGGCGAAGATGTCCTCGTCGATCATCGAGATGTCGAACGTCACATGCTGCCACTTGCCGCGCGGATCGGTGAAACGCAGGTCGACGTATTTTACGTCGTTGTCCTTGATCGACTTGAGGACGTCTTTGGCGGTCTTCATGAATACCCCTTATGTCTGCTTTGGCTTTGGCGTTCGTCGTGGAATGGTCTGGATACGGCGGGAACCTCGGCAGGCAGCAGGAAGCTGCCGGCGAGGCGAGGGCGGGTCAGGCTAAAAAACCAGCTTCAAATGGCGTCGAGGCCGGACTCTCCCGTTCTGATGCGGATGGCTTCCTCGACGTTGGATACGAATATCTTACCGTCGCCGATCCGGCCAGTCTGCGCGGCGCGCCTGATCGCGTCTATGGCTTTCTCGACAAGATCGTCGCCGATCACAATCTCAATTTTGACCTTGGGCAGGAAGTCCACGATGTATTCAGCGCCGCGGTACAGCTCGGCGTGACCCTTCTGCCGGCCAAAGCCCTTGGCCTCGGTGACGGTGATGCCTTGAATTCCAACCTCCTGAAGGGCTTCTTTCACCTCGTCGAGCTTGAAGGGCTTGATGATGGCCTCGATCTTTTTCACTGAACGTCTCCCCGGCACTTCTACTGGCCTGTCTGTACTTCCATATCGCGCGATGGACGCGCTCGTCACGTCGGTTCGTCGTCACATCGTGGCCGCGGGAAGGTGAACAACCCGGAAAACGATAGTCGGCCCGCCTGGCCTCAGCCGGTGAGCAAGACAATCCGAAAGTCTCCCCCTAAAAGCAGGGTCTATGCCAATTCGTTAAGACGTGGAATTGAGCAACAAGATCATTCTGTTAGAGGCGACTTTGCCTCTTTGTGCGGCGGATGCCGCAAGAGTGAAAGGCTATCAATTGGGCAATTGCACAAAAATTAGACTGATGCTTTTCATCTTCCTCCCATCAGAATGCCTCTGGATGAGGCGAACCGAACAGGCGAACGGCATATGGAGCTCCTGACAGTCGCCGAAATGGCGAGCGCCGACCAGGCCGCGATTGCGGGCGGCACCAGCGGATTTTCCCTGATGCGCAGCGCCGGTCAGGCGGTCGCGCTGGCGGCGGAGGCGATGGCGGAGCGGGGACGGATCCTGGTCGTCGCGGGCCGTGGCAACAACGGCGGCGACGGGTTCATTGCCGCGGCTGAACTGGCGGCGCGCGGGCGCGACGTCTCCGTCATTCTGCTGTGCGACCGCGCCTCTTTGAAGGGCGATGCCGCGTTCGCCGCCGAAGAATGGACGGGCGCCGTCCTGCCGTGCGATCCGCAGGCGATCGGCAAACCCAATCTCATTATCGATGCGCTGTTCGGCGCGGGTCTCAATCGTCCGGTGAAGGGCGACCCTCATGAGATGATCGCGGCGATGAACGCCAGCGGCGTTCCGATCCTGAGCGTCGATCTGCCGAGCGGCATCAATGGCGACACCGGCGAAGTGATGGGCATCGCCGTCGAGGCATCCGCCACCGTGACGTTTTTCCGCCGCAAGCCGGGACATCTGCTGCTGCCGGGGCGCACTCACTGCGGCGATGCCGATGTGGCCGACATCGGCATCGATACGGACGTGCTCGACAAGATCGCACCCAAGACATTCGAGAACGTTCCGGATCTGTGGGCCGACGTGTTTCCGTTTCCGCAGGTCGACGGCCACAAGTATGCGCGCGGGCATGCGGTGGTCGTATCCGGCGATCTCGTGTCGACGGGCGCCGCGCGTCTCGCGGCGCGGGCCGCGCTGCGTGCCGGCGCGGGGCTGGTCACGGTGGCGTCGCCGCGCGATGCGCTCGCGGTCAATGCAGCGGCGCTGACGGCGGTGATGGTGCGCGAGACCGAGACGCCGAAGCAGTTCACTGAGCTGCTTGCCGACAAACGGCTCAAGGCCTGCGTGATCGGGCCGGGAGCAGGCGTCGGCGAGCGCACGCGCGAGATCGTGCATGCGGCGCTGTCCGCGCACCGCGGCCTGGTGCTCGATGCCGATGCGCTGACCAGTTTCGCCAGCGTTCCCGAGACGCTCTTTGCTGAGATCAAAAAGCAAAACGATCCACAGGTTATCCTCACCCCGCATGACGGAGAATTCGGACGCCTGTTCAGCGGGTTGCGGTCTGATTATCCACAGGGGTCGAAGCTTGAACATGCGCGCCTAGCGGCCGTTCAATCGGGCGCGGTGGTGCTGCTGAAGGGCGCGGACACCGTTGTCGCGGCGCCTGACGGGCGTGCCGCGATTACGGCCAACGCGCCGCCGTGGCTTGCGACGGCGGGGTCGGGCGACGTGCTGGCCGGGATCATCGGCGGCATGCTGGCGCAGGGCGTTCCGGCCTTCGAAGCAGCCTGCATCGGCGCGTGGATGCATGGCGAAACTGGACAGGAGTTCGGTCCGGGTCTGATTGCCGAGGATCTTCCGGAGGTGCTGCCCGCGGTGCTGCGCAATCTCTACGACGAGATCGGGATTGCGTATTAGCGATCGACGAATTCGATGGCATGTTCGGCGAGCCGTCACCCTGAGGTGCCGTAGCGAAGCAATAGGCGTTCGAAAGAACGCCGTTCTTCGAACGGCTATGGGCCTCGAAGGGCGACGGCATTCAGTGATGTCATCCTTCGAGGCTCGCAAGTGCTCGCACCTCAGGATGACGAGCTCACTCCACCGTGTAGCTGCGCACGAGTTTGGGCGCGGCCCAGTTCAGCGCGGTGGCCTCCATCAGCCAGCGTCCGGTGTATTCGGCCATGAAAGCGATGCGTTGGGTCTGGCCCTTGTCCATCATCAGTGTGTCGAGCCAGAACGGCTTCCAGCCGTCGTCGAGGCGGTCGAGCAGGCGGAAGTGGTGGCCGTGCAGGCGGAAGACCACAGGCGCCGTGGTCGGATTGTTGATCGCCATCACCACAGTGCGTCCGCGCTTCACGGCATAGGCCGGTGGCGTTGCAGCCGCGAAGCTTGCGGGCGTCACCCACTGCATCTTCGGATCGAGCGAGAGATCGCTGCGGAGCGCGCCCTGAAGATTCAGCCGCGCCGGCAAGTTACCTGACGGCAACGCATCCGCCGGGGGCAAAGGGGCGGCGCGGACAGGCGCGTCGTTCGATGTGATCAACCGCGCAATCGTCCGAGGTGCGCTACCGTCATGCAGAATGATCTGCGAGATCGTGCCCGGCGCACGCGTCGCGTCGATGAACACATCGATCCGCGAACCGGGCGCGAGTACGAGTTGCCCGTCGCGGGCCGCGAACGGTTCGGCGGGCGCGCCGTCAATCGCCATCACGCGCACGTCGTGATTCTCGATTCGCAAACCAATGGGTGAACGCGCGCACCCGTTGATGAAACGCAGGCGCAGCCGTTCGTTGACCTTCGCGGTGATATCGAGACTCGGTTGTCCGTTGACGGTCCATGCAGCGGTGGTGCCGTCCGGATTGCTTCCCGGCACGATGGCGCTGCCGTCCGGCTTCACGCGCCACTCCTCGATCAGCAAAACTTCGTCGCGATCTACGGTCACCGGCGGATTGTCTTCGACGATGAGCGCGCGGGCCGCCGTCGGCTGCCCGGATGCTTCGCCAAGAAGCTGCGCATTCACCAGACATGTTCCCGATTGGCGCAGGGGCACGGTGAACGCTGCCCGTCCGCCCGGCGGAATGGGGGCCTGTCCGGTCAGCGGGGATGCCGCCTGCGCGCCGTCGATTCCCAGCCAGTTCAGGACGATAGGAGCGGGGAGTTCATTTGAAAGCGTAACGGCCAGATCGCCCTTGGAGAGCCGCAAGGGCCCCGTGGCCCCCGTTTCGAGGGCCCAGATCTGGCTCTTGGGCAGGCCGGTGCCCACCGTCGCCGTCGCGGGTCGCGCCCGCAGGGACAGGGCGGCCCCGGTCTGCGCCAATACTTTTCCTTGGGCAAAGGCAGGCAGCCGCAGCCCGGAGGCAAGGGCGGCCCCTCCCAGTCCGGCCAGCAGAACCCGCCTGGACGGCGAAAAAACCTGATTTGTCATGGTCCTTTTCATGGCCCATGCGGACCATTTTCCGCACCCGCTGTCCAGCGGGCGCTTGGTCGCCGCATGGCACTTCCGAGCGCGCCCTAAGGCCGCGTTGCGAAAGCCATTTTTTTGCTGCGAACCGGTTGCCTCATGTTATAAGCCCGCCGCTCGCGGCTGTGCCGGGACATTAACGACATGCGCTACGCGGGCGTGGCGGAACTGGTAGACGCGCTGGGTTTAGGTTCCAGTGACGAAAGTTGTGGGGGTTCGAGTCCCTCCGCCCGCACCAGGCGCTTTTCGTTTGCGCAAGACATTCTGGAGGAGACGTCCCTCGCGGGAACGTGTCCGCCTCACCACCGATGCATTCCGAACGGCTCCGCTGCCGAATGGTTTGTATCCAACCGATTGACAACGACCCGGCTGCGCCGGGTCAAGCCGGAAGAAGATTGACGCCATGCAGGTTACTGAAACCCTCGCCGAGGGATTGAAGCACGAGTTCAAGGTCAGCGTTCCCGCGTCGGATATCGATGCCAAGGTGGATGCCCGTCTTGTCGACATGAAGGACAAGGTTCGGCTGAACGGTTTCCGTCCCGGCAAGGTGCCAGTCGCTCATCTCAAGAAGGTCTACGGCCGCTCCGTCGCCGCCGAAACCGTCGAGCAGTTGATCCGCGACACCAACGCCGGAATTTTCACCGAGCGCGGTTTCCGTCTCGCGACCGAACCCAAGGTCACGATGCCGACCGAGGAAAAGGAAATCGAAGACATTCTCGCGGGCAAGTCCGACCTGAATTATTCCGTCGCAATCGAGGTCGTGCCTGCCATCGAACTGGCTGATTTCAAGACCTTCAATGTCGAGAAGCCGGTGGCGGAAGTCACCGACGCCGACGTCGACGAGGCGCTGAAGCGCATCGCCGACCAGAGCCGCCCCTATGCCGCAAAGGCGGAAGGCGCGAAGGCCGAGAAGGGCGACCGCGTCACGGTTGCTTTCAAGGGCTCTATCGACGGCGAGTTGTTCGACGGCGGCACCGGCGAAGGCATTCAGGTCGTGATCGGCTCAAACACCTTCATTCCGGGCTTCGAAGACCAGCTCATCGGCATCGCGTCGGGCGAAACCCGCAACGTGAAGGCCTCGTTCCCGAAGAACTACACGGCTGCGAATCTGGCCGGCAAGGACGCAGAGTTCGAGACCACCGCAAGCCTGATCGAAGTTCCGCAGGAGTCCGTGGTCGATGACGAGTTCGCCAAGAACCTCGGCATGGAGTCGCTGGACAAGCTGAAGGAAGCCATGCGCGAGCGGCTGGTGCAGGAATTCTCCGGCGCCTCGCGTCAGCGCGTGAAGCGCATCCTGCTCGACAAGCTCGACGAGACGCACAAGTTCGGTCCGCCGCCGTCGCTGGTCGAGGAAGAGTTCAAGCTGATGTGGAACTCGATCAAGGCCGAGATGGAATCGACCGGCAAGACCTTTGCCGACGAAGACACCACCGAGGAGAAGGCCAAGGAAGAGTACGAGAAGATCGCGGATCGCCGCGTTCGCCTCGGCCTCGTTCTTTCGGAAATCGGCGAGAAGAACAAGATCACCGTCACCGACGATGAAGTCAGCCGTGCGCTGATCGACCGTGCGCGCCAGTCGCCGGGCCGCGAAAAGGAAGTCTGGGACTTCTATCGCAGCAATCCGAACGCGCTGGCCCAGCTTCGCGCGCCGATCTACGAGGACAAGGTCGTCGATTTCATTCTCGAGCTTGCCAACGTGACCGAAAAGAAGGTCTCGCGCGACGATCTGCTCAAGGAAGAAGAAGACAAGACGGCGGCTTAAGCGCTCGCCGCTGCGACGGGACCGATCATCGCCGGTTACGGCTGGGGATGATCGGGGCGTGCATGGATTACGGCGTCCAGAACGACGGACAGAACCGTATCGGTTCCGTCGGTGATCTGGCTCCGGATCGTGACGACGGCATTTTTCTTTTCAGGCCGATGCGCGATTGCCGCGATCTCGGCATGCCCTGTGAGCGTCATGCCGGGGCGCACAGGCCTCTGAAATCTGGATTCGATGCGGGTGCCTGCGACGCCGGCGACCTGCCACCACATCGCCTCGACGATCAGCCGCTGATAGATCGCCGTGGTGTGCAATCCGCTGGCGATGAGGCCGCCGAACGGGCCCTTTGCCGCGGCGACCGGATCGATATGGATGAAGAGGGGATCGAAACGTTCCGCGAAGTCGATGATTTCGGCTTGTTCGATCGGGTAGGTGCGAAACGGAAAACGTTGCCCGATCGTAAGGTCTTCGGCGTAAAGCATGAGGGTCTGGTTCCTGGCCGTGAGGAGCGGCGACGATAGCAGGCCGGTTGCGCTTGGCCATTACCTCGCGGATCAAGCGCGAGGGAGCGGCGAGGCTGTGTTAACGATATGAGCCGAATAGGCCCGGCAGCCCGCCAGCGTCGCTTTTCGCCTCAAGCCGAATCGGCTTCAACTGGCGCGGCTCCGGCTTTTCCTGCCCTTGTGGCCGGGCGCTCCTGCTATATCTGTAGGGTCCGACCATTCTGCATCACGAGGCAATTCGTCTGCCGGAACATCCAGCCGTCCGGCTCTGCCTCCACTAACCATCAGGTGATAAATGCGCGATCCCGTTGAAACCTACATGAACCTTGTGCCGATGGTGGTCGAGCAGACCAATCGCGGCGAAAGGGCGTACGACATTTTTTCGCGCCTCCTGAAAGAGCGCATCATTTTCGTGACCGGTCCGGTTGAGGACGGCATGTCGGTGCTGGTCGTCGCGCAGCTCCTGTTCCTGGAAGCCGAGAATCCGAAGAAGGAAATCTCGATGTACATAAACTCGCCGGGCGGCGTGGTGACATCGGGTCTGGCGATCTACGACACCATGCAGTTCATCCGCCCGCCGGTCTCCACGCTCTGCACGGGGCAGGCGGCGTCGATGGGTTCGCTGCTGCTCGCAGCCGGTCACAAGGACATGCGCTTCTCGCTGCCGAACTCGCGGATCATGGTCCATCAGCCGTCGGGCGGCTTCCAGGGCCAGGCCACCGACATCATGCTGCACGCTCAGGAAATCCTGAACCTGAAGAAGCGGCTGAACGAAATCTACGTCAAGCACACCGGCCAGCCCTACAAGGCGATCGAGGACGCGCTGGAGCGTGACAAGTTCCTGACCGCCGAGATGGCGCGGGACTTCGGTCTGGTCGACAAGGTGATCGACAAGCGCGCCGAGGAAGCGACGCCGAAGCTGTCGTAACCCAAGTTCGCGACCTGGTCGTGACAAATCAAAACGGACGCCTTCGAGCGTCCGTTTTTTTGTTTGGCACTACCCGATTGGATAGGTGGGTTTTTGCGGTTCCGTCCGCGTGCGCTACTTGACCGCATATTGCCCCGGATCGAAACTGCTTCCCGCATGCATGGCACAGGGAGCCTGTTAACAGGCCCTGTTTGTATTTCAGACCGTGCAGAATAATTTCGGGAGGCTGCAATGACCGTGAGTTTTTCACGCGTTTTCTTGGCTGTTGCTGCGGGTTTGTTGATAACCGCATTCGGGGCGGTGTCGGCCTTCGCCTTCAACAGGGAGGCTGCCCTCGAAAAATGCCGTGCCTCGGTTGGCAGGCCGACCTATCAGGCCTGTAAGAGAGCAGGCGGCGATCACGCGACGTGTTTTGCGAAGGCGAGTGCCGCCAATCGGCCATGCATGCAGGCGCAGATGCCGACAGCGGCGTTGTTCGATGCGAAGAAAGTGTCGGCGCCCGACGCAAAGGAGGCGGCCGAGACCGCGAAGGCCGTTGCCAATCTCGCGCCCCAATCTCTCGTCGCCCCGCCGCGTTCGATTTCCGACATCACGGCGATCCTGGATCAGCAGAAACCCGATGAGGCCAAGATCGCCGATTTGCGCAAGACGGCAGATACGCCGCCGCCGTCAAATCTGACTGGCACGGATCTGGCGAATTTCTACTACAAGCGTGCGCAGGTTCGCGTTTTACTCGCCCGCAGCGATTCACTGGCGGACGCTGAAGCTGCCGTCGCGAATGGAAAGAATAGCGACTACAGGAACGAAGGCAGCCGTTACGAAAACCTGCTGGCGCGGCGTCTGCGTGATGCCGGCGAGAGCAAGCGCGCCAATGCCATTGTCGTCAAGCAGATCGCGGCATTTTCCAATCAGACCAAAGGGAAGCTCTTTGGCCTTTTCTACAACCAGACTTTGACGGCGATCCGGAACGGAGACATTTCGACTGCTGAGTCCTACGTCGCGCGCAGCCGGGCGCTGCTCAACGAATCCCGCAAATGGCCGGCATTCGCTATCTATGGCACAAGCTATCAGGCCTTTGCGGAAGACGGCGCGGCCCGCGTGGAGGAAGCGCGGGGGCGGCTGAAAGAGGCGGAGGATGCCTATCACAAGGCATCGGCGTTCTATGCCGCGACGCTCAAGTATTTTCCGAAATGGGAAAGCTTGCCGGCGGACGGAGAGTTCGAGCGTTACGCTGATTGGGCGATGGCCTTCGAGGGACGTACGAAGGTCAAGCAGGGTCGCGTCGGTGAGGGCGAGGCTGACGTGCGCCGTGCGCTGCTCAACCGTCTCGGCAAATCTGGCAAATTCCACGCCGATACCGCGGGTGTGCTTGGCGTTTTTGTCTACGTGCTCCAGGAGCAAGGCCGGTACGCGGATGCCGAGCTCATGCAGCGACAGGTTGTCGACATCTATCAAGGGCTCGGTTATGCACCGGAATCCCCACAGCTCGTGAACTCCAATATCTTCCTTGCGCAGGTTCTGAACCTTCAGAAGAAAACGGACGAAGCCACCAAGTTGTTCGATCAGATCGATGCGTGGACCGCAAAGTGGGAGCCGTCGCGGCGTGAACGCGCCAACGGCGGTCTTGCGCGGGTGTCGATCCTCCTTGCACAAGGCAAAGCCGATCAGGCGTTGCAGGTTGCACAGCGTTCCTACGACCGCGAGCGCAACGCATCGGGTGAGAAGAGTTTCAACACCGCGATTGCGCGGGGTTATTATGCCACGGCGCTGGCGCGAAACGCGAAGCCGGCCGAGGCGCTCGCAGCATTCAAGGATTCGATTCCCGCGTTGCTCACCACGTCGGGCGGCGGCGATGACGACTCGGGCTCGACGGCTGCGGCGCGGGAAAACCGCATCCGTTTCGTCATCGAAGGTTATATCCGCCTGCTGGCGCTGAACCCGTCGGTTTCGGCGGGGAATGCCGCGGAAGAAACGTTCAGCCTCGCCGATGTGCTGCGCGGGCAGTCCGTCCAGCGCGCGTTGCAGGCTTCGTCGGTGCGATCGGCCGCCAAGAACCCCGAACTCGCGGCCCTGGTGCGCGTTTCGCAGGATACCGACAAGCGAATTGGCGCGGCTGTTGCGACGCTGAACAATCTTCTCGCGCTATCGCCGGCGGAGCGTGAAGACAAGACGGTGAAGATCACGCAGGCGGAGATTGCGTCGCTGCAGGCGACGAAAGCACAGGCGCTGAAGGATATCGCGCGGAAATTCCCCGACTACGGAAACCTCACCAATCCGCCGCCGCCAAATGCCGCCGAACTTCAACAGATTCTGAATGCCGACGAGGCGATGCTGTCCTTCTACTTCGGTCAGTACGACAGTTTCATCTGGGTCGCACGGAAGAATGCGCCGGTGCAGTTCACCCGTATCAAAATGACGCTCGGCGATCTCAACGCCAAGGTTACGAAGCTGCGCGAGGCGCTCGAACCGCAGGCCGCGATGATTTCGGACATTCCACCCTTCGATCTCAAACTGGCCTCCGAGCTTTACGACACGCTTCTGAAGCCAACAGAAGCAACCTGGAAAACCGCGAACAGCCTTGTCGTAGTCACCAACGGCGGGCTTGGCTTGCTGCCGTTATCGCTGTTGCCGACAGCCCCCTCTGAGGTGAAGACTGACGACGATCCGTTGTTCGCCAGTTATCGGAACGTTCCGTGGCTGGCGCGGACACATGCCGTGACTCTCGTTCCGTCATCATCGGCTTTGCAGACGTTGCGCAAACTGCCGCCAAGCAAGCCGTCGCGCCAGGAACTGATTGCGTTCGGCGATCCTTACTTCAGTCAGGATCAGCTTAACGAGGCGTCGAGCCAGGATACCGTCAAGGTTGCCGATGTCAGCGGGACGAATCTCACGCGCGGTGTGCCGCTCCGGCGGCGCAATAGTCCGCAACTCGATGCAGCCAACAGCGCGACGCTGGCGATGCTGCCGCGGCTGCCGGATACATCCGATGAGTTGAAATCGATCGCGGTTGCGCTTCAGGCGGACCCGTCAAAGGTCTTAAATCTCGGCAAGGAGGCCAACGAGCAGAAGGTCAAGTCCCTGGATCTCTCCGGATTCAAGGTCATCGCCTTTGCGACACACGGTCTGGTGCCTGGCGAACTCGATGGCCTCAATCAGCCCGCGCTGGCGTTGTCCGCCCCCGGTCTATCCAATACCGACGGCGATGGCTTGCTGACGATGGAAGAAATTCTGTCGCTCAAGCTCGATGCCGATTGGGTGGTGCTGTCCGCGTGCAACACCGCGGCGGGGGCCGGGGCAGGCGCGGAAGCCGCATCGGGCCTTGGCCGGGCATTCTTCTATGCCGGGACGCGCGCGCTTCTGGTGACGAACTGGTCGGTGCATTCGCAGTCGGCCCGCGAACTGGTGACCGATCTGTTCAAACGTCAGGCAGACGATCCGAAGCTGACGCGCGGCGAGGCGCTGCGGCAGGCCATGATGGCGCTGGCCGACGGACCGGGTTACCTGGGCGCGGACGGCAAGACGGAGTTCGCCTATGCTCATCCGCTGTTCTGGGCGCCGTATTCCATCATCGGCGACGGCGGCGGGCGTTAAGGAAGGCAGGCAAGTGTCTTTCGGAGGAAGATGCCGTGCTGTAGACTTGCGGCATTGCGGTTGAGGAGATTTGAGATGCGGCGCTCACGCATGCGGGCAATTGTTTTGATGGCGGGAATTGTCGGCCTCGCGGCGGTCACTCCGGTCAGCGCCGGCACGGTCCTGATTTCAGCCGATGAGGCCAGGCTTCCTCTGCCCGCGGGCGCGGTCGCGGTTGCCACCCGCGGCATCACGCGCGGACCCAAGGTCGCGTATGTCGGGACTCCCGATGCGTCGAAATCGCCGATGCGCCTGCAACTGAAATTCGAATCCTTCGGCGGCTCCAAGATCGATACCGATTCACTTAAAGTAACTTACATCAAGACCCCGTCTGTCGATCTGACTCCGCGGCTCAAGCCTTTCGTGAAACCGGACGGGATCGACATGCCCGATGCAGAGTTGCCGGCAGGCGATCACATCATTCGCGTTGACGTGAAGGACTCCGAAGGCCGTTCCGCGAGCACGAGCTTCACCCTCAAAGTCGCGCCCTGAGCCGCATGCCGGCGCATTGCCCCTTTTGCGCACAGCCCACCGCCGCCGAGGCGCTGGTGTGCAGTTCCTGTTCGCGCGACATCACGATTCCGGACACGCTGATCGCCGAGCGGGATGATCTTATCCGCAAGCGCGCTCTGGCCAGCGAAGAGCTGATGCAGGCGAAGGCGGAGCTTGAGGCGCTCCGGCTGCGCCATCGCCTCTCACTGCGGCGGAGTTGATATGTCGTTTGCTTTCAAGCCCTTTGCTTTCACGTCCCACGCAGCGGCATTCTGATGGAATGCCCTTTCTGCGCCGAGAAGGTGAAAGACGAAGCGCTGGTCTGCAAGCACTGCTCCCGCGATCTGCGAGTGGTCCTTCCGGTGCTTCGCGAGATCGATAGCATCGTCGAGGACATCGAAAAGATACGGCGTGAGCTCGACAACGTCAGCGCGCGGCTTTACCGGCGACGCCACCCCGTCAGGTCGTTCGCCGTTCACAGCCTCGGTTACATCCTGGTCCCGGCGATCCTGCTGGTCGCGGCGCACATCATCGTGACCATCGTGCTGAATGTATCGCCGCTGTATCTGCGCATTGCCTCGGTGATCATTCCATTGCCGTTCGGCTTTGCCATCTACGCGATTCAGAAAGTCGGATATCGCGGCGCTGCTCTCGTTGGCATCCTCACGGCGCTGCTCGCCGTGTTCTGCATGCTGACCGTGACGGGCCTGAACGATCATGTTCCCATCCTCCCGGGCTCGTGGGGAGAATGGCGCGAAGTGCTCGAATATTCGGCGAGCATCGCGCTCGCGTTCCTGACCGGGAACATCCTCGGCGTCCTGATATTGCAGCTCCTGGCCAGTTCGCTGTCGCGCGGTGACAAGCCAAATGTCGCGGCCTATCGGGTCGCGCGGCTGCTCGGGCCGTATGTCGGGGAGGAGCAACTCCGGCGCCGGGCAAGAATTATTCAGGAATTGATGCGCACGGCTGGACCGCTGCTGGGCATCTTGTCCACAGCGGCCGGGTCGATATATGCGGGCCTCAAGGGTATTCTGGGCACATAGCAGCCAATCAGCAGCCAACCGGTGGTCGCCCGGCGGAGTTCCATCGGGTAAAAGCCCGTGTCATTCCCGCAACGCTGCGATGAATTCGACAGGCCAAGCTCCTGAAAACGCGCAAAATTGCGCCAAGATCACGGAGTTGAGTATTTCGGCGGTTAGCGAATTCTTGATAGTCGGATGGCACCATGATTGGCTAGGGACCGTGGATCAGGATTCGATTGAGCCGTGATTCGTACGGCAACTGAGGTGATGGGTCTTTTTTGGTACGGTTTTTGCTCCTATCTACACATCATCTCGGTGTGTGCCGGGATGGGGCAAGCCCCTAGAATGAGATCAAGCGGCGGACGGAGATAGGAATGAGCAAGGTCGGTACGAGCGATTCAAAGAACACTCTCTATTGCTCGTTCTGCGGGAAGAGCCAGCACGAAGTTCGCAAACTCATTGCGGGCCCGACCGTATTCATCTGCGATGAATGCGTCGAACTGTGCATGGACATCATCCGCGAAGAGAACAAGTCCTCGCTCGTGAAGTCGCGCGACGGCATTCCGACGCCAAAGGAAATTTGCAAGGTTCTGGACGACTACGTGATCGGTCAGCAGCACGCCAAGAAGGTGCTCTCGGTCGCGGTTCACAACCACTACAAGCGCCTCAACCATCAGACCAAGCACAACGATGTTGAACTGGCGAAGTCGAACATCCTGCTGATCGGGCCAACGGGCTCGGGCAAGACGCTGCTCGCGCAGACGCTCGCCCGCATCCTCGATGTGCCGTTCACGATGGCCGACGCGACGACCTTGACCGAAGCCGGTTACGTCGGTGAGGACGTCGAGAACATCATCCTGAAGCTGTTGCAGGCTGCCGATTACAATGTCGAGCGGGCGCAGCGCGGCATCGTCTACATCGACGAAATCGACAAGATTTCGCGCAAGTCCGACAACCCGTCGATCACCCGCGACGTGTCGGGCGAGGGCGTGCAGCAGGCTTTGCTGAAGATCATGGAAGGCACCGTGGCTTCCGTGCCGCCGCAGGGCGGCCGCAAGCATCCGCAGCAGGAGTTCCTGCAGGTGGACACGACCAACATCCTGTTCATCTGCGGTGGCGCTTTCTCGGGCCTGGAGAAGATCATCTCCTCACGCGGACGGACCACCTCGATCGGCTTCGCCGCTCAGGTTCTGGCGCCGGAAGACCGCCGCACCGGCGAAATCTTCCGCGAGGTCGAGCCTGAGGATCTGCTGAAGTACGGCCTGATCCCGGAATTCGTCGGACGTCTGCCTGTCGTGGCGACGCTCGAGGATCTGGATGAGGCTTCGCTCAAGAAGATCCTGACCGATCCGAAGAACGCGCTGGTGAAACAGTACCAGCGGCTGTTCGAGATGGAGAATATCGAGCTGACCTTCGCCGACGAGGCGCTTGGCGCGGTGGCCCGCAAGGCGATCGAGCGCAAGACCGGCGCGCGCGGGTTGCGGTCGATCCTCGAAAGCATTCTGCTCGAGACCATGTTTGATCTTCCCGGCCTTGAAGGCGTCGAGGAAGTCGTCATCTCACGCGAAGTGGTCGAGGCGACGGCGCGTCCGCTGTACATCTACGCTGATCGGTCGGACCGGGCGGCAGAGACCAGCGCCAGCGCCTGACGAGCCCACAGGAACCGTTGAGGTTTTCAACAGGAACCGGCTGCCGAGACCCCTCGGCAGCCGGTTTCTTGTCTTATGCGACATTAGAATAAGCCAAGACTGGCAGGGGTTTTCGCTCTCTTGACACCCCCATAGCCGATAGCCACCTAATGATGTGCTGCGGAGCGGAAGTCTCCGAGTCGCAGCAACCGAACCGGGCAGGGAGAGGCCGCACCACGGCCGCTGGCTCAAGAGAGCTCTTTCTTTATCCGGCACACAAGGCACCTTGTGGCGGTCGCGTTCAGCGGACTGCGTGCAAGGGGGCGCAACAAAAGGAATATGGGCATGACAACTGCCTCAAAGCCTCGTCCAGTCATCGTTCACGGCGAAAGCCACTCCTATCCGGTGCTGCCGCTTCGCGACATCGTCGTCTTCCCGCATATGATCGTGCCGCTGTTCGTCGGCCGCGAGAAGTCGATCAAGGCGCTCGAAGAGGTCATGAAGAACGATGCGCTGATTTTCCTCGCGACGCAGAAGAACGCGTCCGATGATGATCCGGCCCCGGATGCAATTTATGAGATCGGCACGCTCGCCAGCGTGTTGCAGCTCCTGAAGCTTCCCGACGGCACCGTGAAGGTGCTGGTGGAAGGCCTGGAGCGCGCCAAGGCCGGCAAGTATTCCGATCGCTCCGATTTCTACGAAGCCGAAGCTGTGGCCCTCGCCGACGTCGACGCCAAGAGCGTCGAGGCGGAAGCGCTGTCGCGTTCGGTCGTGTCCGACTTCGAGAGCTATGTGAAGCTGAACAAGAAGATTTCCGCCGAAGTGGTGGGCGTCGTTCAGCAGATCACGGATTTCGCGAAGCTCGCGGATACCGTGGCCTCGCACCTCGCTGTCAAAATCTCCGACCGCCAGACCATTCTGGAAACGTTGTCCGTCTCCCAGCGCCTTGAGAAGGTGATGGGCCTGATGGAGAGCGAGATCTCGGTGCTGCAGGTCGAGAAGAAGATCCGCTCGCGCGTCAAGCGCCAGATGGAGAAGACCCAGCGCGAGTACTACCTCAACGAGCAGATGAAGGCGATCCAGAAGGAACTCGGCGACGACGAAGGTCGCGACGAGCTCGCCGATCTTGAAGAGAAGATCAACAAGACCAAGCTCTCGAAGGAAGCTCGCGAGAAGGCGGCGCATGAACTGAAGAAGCTGCGGCAGATGTCTCCGATGTCCGCCGAGGCGACGGTCGTGCGCAACTATCTCGATTGGCTGCTGTCGATTCCATGGGGCAAGAAGTCCAAGGTCAAGAAGGACCTCGTTGCCGCGCAGGAAGTGCTCGACAGTGATCACTACGGGCTTGAGAAGGTCAAGGACCGCATCGTCGAGTATCTCGCCGTGCAGTCCCGCGCCAACAAGCTGACCGGACCGATCCTGTGCCTCGTCGGCCCTCCGGGCGTCGGCAAGACCTCGCTTGGCAAGTCGATCGCGAAGGCGACCGGACGTGAGTTCGTGCGCGTGTCGCTGGGCGGCGTGCGGGATGAAGCGGAAATCCGCGGACACCGCCGCACCTATATCGGCTCGATGCCCGGCAAGATCATCCAGTCGATGCGGAAGGCGAAGACCTCGAACCCGCTGTTCCTGCTGGACGAGATCGACAAGATGGGCGCCGATTTCCGCGGCGATCCGTCATCGGCCCTGCTTGAGGTCCTGGACCCCGAGCAGAACGCGACGTTCAACGATCACTACCTCGAGGTGGATTACGACCTCTCCAACGTGATGTTCATCACGACCGCGAATACGCTCAATATTCCCGGACCGCTGATGGACCGCATGGAGATCATCCGCATCGCCGGCTACACCGAGAACGAAAAGGTTGAGATTGCCCGCAAGCATCTCATCCCGGCCGCGATCGCCAAGCACGGCCTGAACTCGAAGGAATGGTCGATCGACGACGACGCGCTGCTGTTCCTGATCCGCCGCTACACCCGCGAAGCGGGCGTGCGTAACCTCGAGCGTGAGATTTCGACACTCGCCCGCAAGGCGGTGAAGGAATTGATGATCTCGAAGAAGAAGTCGGTGAAGGTGACCGAGGCTGTGGTCGAGGAGTTCCTCGGCGTGCCGAAGTATCGCTACGGCGAGATCGACAGCGAGGACCAGGTCGGTGTCGTGACCGGTCTGGCGTGGACCGAGGTGGGCGGCGAGTTGCTGACCATCGAAAGCGTCATGATGCCCGGCAAGGGCCGCATGACGGTGACGGGCAACCTGCGCGACGTGATGAAGGAGTCGATTTCGGCTGCTGCGTCCTACGTCCGCTCGCGAGCGATCAACTACGGCATCGAGCCGCCGCTGTTCGACCGCCGCGACATCCACGTGCACGTGCCGGAAGGCGCGACGCCGAAGGATGGTCCGTCGGCCGGTGTCGCGATGACGACGTCGATCGTGTCGGTGCTGACCGGCATTCCGATCCGGCATGATGTCGCCATGACCGGCGAGATCACGCTCCGGGGCCGGGTGCTGCCGATTGGCGGTCTGAAGGAGAAGCTGCTTGCGGCCGCGCGTGGCGGCATCAAGACGGTCTTCATTCCTGAAGACAACGCCAAGGACCTCACGGAGATTTCCGACGCCATCAAGGGCGGCATGGAGATCATCCCGGTCGCGCGGATGGACGAAGTGCTGGCCAAGGCGCTGGTGCGGATGCCGACCCCGATCGTCTGGGAAGAGGACGTGAAGGCGCTGGCAAAGCCTGATGCTGATGAGGCTGCAGGCGGCCTGACCGCACACTGAGCGATACGCGGAATTGATGATAAAACGGCGCCTTCGGGCGCCGTTTTTTTTATGCGCCATTGATCGCAAATGACGGCGATGCCGGGTTGCGCCGAAGGTGTTTGCCCGGCTAAAACACGCGGGCATCGCCGGTCGTCCGGCGAATGTTGAGGGCGGTTAGCTCAGCTGGTTAGAGCATCTCGTTTACACCGAGAGGGTCGGCGGTTCGAATCCGTCACCGCCTACCATAGGGTGCCTTCGGATAGGGTACCGACAGCTCCCATCGACAACAGGCGGAAATTCCCTTTCGCCACGTTCAGCGGCTGATCATCGTGGCGGACGAGCGGAAGATCGAGCTGGATGGGCTGCGCGGCTATGCCGCCATTGTGGTCGTCATCTATCATTCGATACTAGGGCTGGACGGCACGCAGCTCGATCGAATCCTGCGTGGCGCGTGGTCGGATTTCGGCCCCTACGAAGTTGCGACGAAGATATTTTTAAAAGTTTTCGACGGCGAACTGGCCGTCACGCTGTTCTTCGTTTTGAGCGGGACCGTTCTCTTCAAAAGCCTGATGCGCGAAGATGGCGGGCTCGGCAGCGCCGGCCGATTTTACGTTCGCCGGTTCTTCAGGATTTATCCCGCGCTTCTTGTTTGTCTTGTTGTATGCGGGCTGGCGTTCGCCGCCGGCGGACGTGCGGTGACGATGCAGGATTTCATCGCGAACGCGTTGCTTTACGACTTCAAAATCAATGGCGCGACGTGGACGATCAACGCCGAGATGATCGCGCCGGTTTTCCTTCTGCTGTGTTACGCCGGATACAAGGCAGGCAGGGAATGGGGGCTCGCGCTTGTCGCTTTCGGACTGATGTACCTGCTCGCATTGCCGCAGTTCGACGGCTACCTGGTTCTCTTTAATATCTCCTGGATCGGCTTCGCGCTGGGCGCACTGATCCCGACCCGGATTGGCCAAATCGCGGCGTCGATTCTGCCGAGGTGGTCATGGGTTGCCGCGCTGATTGCAGCGATCATCCTGCGCTGGCCGCTGCGGGAAATTTTCATCGCGTTGTTTGTCGCTGCGATCTACTACCGGCGGGCGGATGGTATCGATGCGTTCCTGTCCAGCCGGATTTCGCAGTTTCTGGGCAAGATCAGTTACAGCTTCTATCTTTTTAACGTGCTGTTTCTGGAGCTGATTTGCGACCGGCTGCGGCAGTATCCATGGGCGGTGGCGCATCCATTGGAGGCGGGCATCTGCGTTGCAGCCGTGGTGACTGCATGCATCATTCCGGTGGCCTATCTGTCGTGGGCCTATATTGAAATGCCGTTCAATCGCCTTGGGCATCGTTTGACAGGCCGGCCGCGCATAACGCCGGTCGTTCAGCCAGCGGTGCAATGATAGACCGCGTCGTCGTGCCATCCGTCTCGGAATTCGCCGAAGCGGAATCACGAAGCGGAGTCATGGCGCCGCCATCTTGACGGCCTAGATATTCTTTTAAGCGGACGATCCCTCGGTTCTTTTCCACTGCGGAGTTTCAGATGAAGTATTTCCTTTGCCGCTTCGTTCCTCCGGGCCCTGACTTCCTCAAGACCATGACGCCCGAGCAGAAATCGCTGATGAAAGCGCACGGCGAGTTCTTGCAGGCCTTGCTGGAGCAGGGCGGCGTTGTCGCGCATGGACCGGTGGCCGATCCGTCAGGCGGCTGGGGGCATGTCGCTGTTTGAAATGGCCGACGACGAGAGTGCCGACGATGTCCGCGCCATCGTCGCCGAAGACCCGATGGTCAAGGCTAATATCGGCGCGCGCTACGAGGTGCTGCCGATGCTTCAGTTGCGGATGCGGGGTTAGGCGCGAGGCTTTTGTCGCGTCATTGCGAGCGTAGCGAAGCAATCCAGAGCAACAGAAAGACTGGATTGCTTCGTCGCAAGGGCTCCTCGCAATGACGAATTAAGCCCGCTCCTCCCAGATCGCGGCGAGATGCACGATGGTTCGCACCGCGGCTTCCATGTCCTGAACGCTGACCCATTCGAGACGCGAGTGGAAGGCATGCTCGCCGGCGAAGATGTTCGGGCAGGGCAGCCCCATGAATGACAGGCGCGAGCCGTCGGTGCCGCCGCGAATGCTGCTGAGGATTGGCTGAAGTCCCGCGCGGCTGATGGCTTCCAGCGCGTACTCGACCACCTCGGGATGACGGTCGAGAACCACCTTCATATTGCGGTACTGCTCCTTGATTTCGAACGTATAGGACGAGTGCGGAAAGTCTTTCATGACGCCGCGCACGATGTCCTCCAGCAGGGCCTCCTTCTCCTTCAGGCCCTGCTCGGTGAAATCGCGCACGATCAGTGTCAGCGTGGCGTTGTCGAGGCCGCCCTGAAGTCCGACCGGATGCAGAAAACCTTCGCGGCCTTCGGTGGTTTCCGGGGCGATATCCTTCGGCAGCCGGTCGACGATGCGGGATGCGATCTTGAGCGCGTGCTCCATCTTTCCTTTGGCGAAGCCCGGATGAATGCTGACGCCCTGAATGGCGATGGTGACGCCGTCAGCAGAGAACGTTTCGTCCTCAAGATGGCCCGCGCTTTCGCCGTCGATGGTGTAGCCGAAAGCTGCATCGAGCTTGTTGAGATCGACCTTGTCCGCTCCGCGGCCGATTTCCTCGTCCGGCGTGAAAAGAATTTTGATTACGCCGTGTTTTATCTGTGGATTGGCGATCAGGACCTGCACGGCATCCATGATCTCGGCCACGCCGGCCTTGTTGTCGGCCCCGAGCAGGGTGGTGCCGTCGGTGGTGACGATGTCGCTGCCGATCTGGTCTTTGAGCGCGGGGTTGTCCGCTGCGCGAATAACCTGCGACGGATCGGCGGGCAGGACGATGTCGCCGCCCTGGTAGTTGCGCACGATCTGCGGCTTCACATCCTTGCCGGTGCAGTCAGGCGAAGTGTCCATGTGCGAGCAGAAGCAGATGACCGGCACGGTCTTGCCGGTATTGGCGGGCAGGGTCGCATAGACATAGCCGTGTTCGTCCATGTGCGCGTCGGCAAGGCCGAGATCACGCAATTCCTGCGCGACCAGACGGCCAAGGTCTTTCTGCTTTTCGGTGGACGGGCAGGTGGGCGACGACGCGTCGGACTGCGTGTCGATTCGCACGTAGCGCAGGAAACGGTCGAGAACGGTGTGGGTGAACTGGATAGCCAAAATTTGCTCCGTCATCCTGAGGTGCGAGCCGCTTGCGGCGAGCCTCGAAGGATGGGCCGCGCGGTTTGCCGTCGCCCTTCGAGGCCTTCGCTTCGCTACGGCACCTCAGGGTGACGGCAAGCGATACGCAAGACTTAGATCCTCCGTGTACTAACCCACACATGTGAAAGTGCCACCCAAAAGAAAACGCCATCCCGGCGGACCGGAATGGCGTTGGGCCTTAAAGTTCGGATGCCGGTCTTAGACGGCTTCCTTCAATTCCTTGGCAGCGCGGAAGGCAACCTTCTTGCTCGCCTTGATGTGGATCGCTTCACCGGTGGCCGGGTTGCGGCCCATGCGGGCGGCGCGCTTGCGAACCTGGAGAATGCCGAGGCCGACGATGCGGATACGCTCGCCCTTCTTGAGGTGCTTGGTGATCTTGGTGACCAGATCGCCGAGGATGGTTTCAGCGGTCTTCTTCGACAACTCGTGCTCTTCGGCGAGAGCGGCGGCAAGGTGCTTCAGGGTGACGGTCGCTGGGGTAGCTGCTTTCTTTGCCATATTTGGCCCTCCTCGTGGATACTAGGCTTCACAAAACTAACGGTACATCAGGGCTTAATTGATTCGGGAGCGTCCTGACTACGAGTTTTGCCTGTAAATAGCGCCTTATTTAAATCGGCGGTGGAAAAGAGCCTGACATACAAGGGGAAACGCAACAACCTTGACTTGGCTTCTCGCCACCTTTAAGTCCCACCTCCTGTGCGCAGATCGCTTCGGTCTACGCGGGAGTAGCTCAGTTGGTTAGAGCGCCGGCCTGTCACGCCGGAGGTCGCGGGTTCGAGCCCCGTCTCTCGCGCCACACATAAAATACATCCATTTATCAGTGGCTTAGATGCAGCGAGCAGTTTGCGCGCCGTATGTTTTGCGCTGTTCAAGCGGCTTTCTCGACATCCCCGCCAGTTGCGATTGTGCATTTTGGCCGTCGCGCACTCTCCTGTATGGCTATGGCGCGTTCGTCCGGACGCCAAAGAATCCACCGCAATATTTAGGGCGAGGAACGTCAGCATGCCGACCACCAGCACCGGGACCAACAGGAAGTACAGACTGGCCGTGATTCCCGGCGACGGCATCGGCAAGGAAGTGGTCCCCGAGGGACTGCGGGTGCTGGAAGCCGCGGCAAAGAAGTTCAATTTTGAACTGACCCTCGACAGCTTCGACTTCGCCTCCTGCGACTACTACCAGAAGCACGGCAAGATGATGCCGGACGACTGGAAGGCCCAGATAGGCAGCCACGATGCGATCTTCTTCGGGGCGGTGGGCATGCCGGCGATTCTGCCGGACCATATTTCTTTGTGGGGATCGCTGATCCAGTTTCGGCGGGAATTCGACCAGTACGTCAACCTGCGCCCGGTGCGCCTGATGCCCGGCGTGAAGTCTCCGCTGGCCGGCAGAAAGCCCGGCGATATCGACTTTTTCGTCGTGCGCGAGAACACCGAAGGTGAGTATTCGTCCATCGGCGGCCGGATGTTTCCGAACACGGACCGCGAGGTGGTGATTCAGGAAACCGTCATGTCACGCACCGGCGTCGACCGGATTCTGAAGTTCGCCTTTGAGCTTGCGCAAAGCCGTCCCAAGAAGCACCTGACGTCCGCCACGAAATCAAACGGCATCTCGATCACGATGCCCTACTGGGACGAGCGCGTGGAGGAGATGGCCAAGGCCTATCCGGGCGTGAAGTGGGACAAGTATCATATTGATATCCTGGCCGCGAACTTCGTCCTGCACCCGGACTGGTTCGATGTCGTGGTCGGCTCCAACCTGTTCGGGGACATCCTGTCGGACCTGGGGCCAGCCTGCACCGGCACCATCGGCATCGCGCCGTCCGGCAGTCTCAATCCGGAACGCAAGTTTCCCTCGCTGTTCGAACCGGTTCACGGCTCCGCGCCGGACATCGCCGGGAAGGGAATCGCCAATCCCGTCGGGCAGATCTGGTCGGCGGCGATGATGCTGGATCATCTCGGAGAGCCGGAAGCGGGCAAGGCGATTGTGTTAGCGATCGAGACCGCTCTGGCAGACGAAAAGCTGCGGACGCGGGATCTCGGCGGACAGGCCGACACGGTTGCATGCGGCAGGGAAATCGCGCGCATCTTGTCATAAACGGCGCCCGGAATAGGGGACTACGCCGAGGGTCGTATGGTCGTTGTTCCCTGTCTCGCTCCGCTGCCAATAAGCACCACAGATGGGTCAATCGGTGGAGCTTATTGGAGGCGGGAGGTCCCGGCGCGGGCGGGTTTCCGACCGGCGATAACAGCGGATCAGGCCTCAAAACAGCTTGTCTTGCCCTCCCTGTTGCGCTGCGCTATCCCTTTCGAACCATTCCAATGTTTCGCGAATCCGCGGGACAAATTCGGGCAGCATGAGGGTCGCCGATGGGCGGAATTCTGCAGAATTACCTGCCACTTGTGGTGTTTATCGGGGTCGCGACCGTGATCGGTCTCGCGCTTCTGATTGCGCCCTTCATCGTCGCCTATCAGCAGCCCGATCCGGAAAAGCTTTCTGCCTATGAATGCGGCTTCAATGCATTCGACGACGCGCGCATGAAATTCGATGTGCGGTTCTATCTCGTCGCGATTCTTTTCATCATCTTCGATCTGGAAGTCGCCTTCCTGTTTCCGTGGGCGGTGGCATTCGGCAAGCTCGGTCTCGCCGGATTCTGGTCGATGATGGTGTTCCTCGCCGTGCTGACCGTCGGCTTTGCGTATGAATGGAAGAAGGGAGCGCTCGAATGGGATTGAGCCCCAACACGGCGCCTTCGATCATGCAGCCCGCGGTCTCGCAGGCGGCGACAGGGATTCTCGATCCGCGCACCGGTCAGCCGGTCGGCGCGGACGACAAGTATTTCCTCGAGATCAACAGCGAACTGTCCGACAAGGGCTTCTTCGTTGCCGCGACCGACGACCTGATCACCTGGGCGCGCACCGGCTCGCTGATGTGGATGACCTTCGGTCTCGCATGCTGCGCGGTCGAAATGATGCAGGTGTCGATGCCGCGCTATGACGTCGAGCGCTTCGGCTTCGCGCCGCGCGCGTCGCCGCGTCAGTCCGACGTGATGATCGTTGCCGGCACGCTGACCAACAAGATGGCGCCCGCGCTCCGCAAGGTCTACGACCAGATGCCGGAGCCGCGTTACGTGATCTCGATGGGCTCGTGCGCCAACGGCGGCGGCTACTATCACTATTCCTATTCGGTGGTGCGCGGCTGCGACCGCATCGTGCCCGTCGACATCTATGTTCCGGGCTGTCCGCCGACCGCGGAGGCGCTGCTTTACGGCGTGCTGCTGTTGCAGAAGAAGATCCGGCGCACCGGAACGATTGAACGGTAATCGCACATGGATGATGCGAAACTAGACGCTCTTGGCCAGACGATCGTGGCCGCGCTTCCGGGCGCGGCGCTCGGGCATTCGGTTGCGTTCAACCAGCTCTCGATCTCGGTCGATCTTGCGAAGATCGTGGACGTCGTCCGCGTGCTGAAGACCGATCCGCGCTTCCGCTTCGTGAACTTCACCGACGTCACCGCGGTGGATTATCCGGGCCGCGAGAACCGCTTCGACGTGATCTATCATCTCATGTCGCTGGTGCTGAACACCCGCATCCGCCTGAGCGGCGAAGCCAACGAGACCACCCAGGTGCCGTCGATCATCGGCGTGTTTCCCGGCGCGGACTGGTTCGAGCGCGAGACCTACGATCTCTATGGCGTAATCTTCGTCGGCCATCCCGATATGCGCCGTCTGCTCACCGATTACGGCTTCGACGGTCATCCGCTGCGGAAGGATTTCCCGCTGACCGGCTTCGTCGAGGTCCGCTACGACGACGCTGAAAAGCGCGTGGTGTACGAGCCGGTGCGGCTCAATCAGGAATTCCGCAAGTTCGATTTCCTCTCGCCATGGGAAGGTGCGGACTATCCGCTGCCGGGCGATGAGAAGGCCGCTGCGCCCGCACCGGCGCCAGCACCAAAGGCAGGTGGCTGATGACAGAGGTCCTGAACGCCGAAGCTACCGGCGAGCGCAACTTCACCATCAACTTCGGGCCGCAGCATCCAGCGGCGCACGGCGTGCTGCGCCTTGTGCTGGAGCTTGACGGCGAAGTCGTCGAGCGCGTCGATCCGCACATTGGGTTGCTTCATCGCGGCACCGAAAAGCTGATCGAGCAGAAGACCTATCTGCAGGCGATCCCGTATTTCGACCGGCTCGACTACGTCGCGCCGATGAATCAGGAGCACGCGTTTTGCCTCGCGGCGGAAAAGCTGCTCGGCATCACCGTGCCACGCCGTGGACAGTTGATCCGCGTTCTCTATTGCGAAATCGGCCGCATCCTGTCGCATCTGCTGAACGTGACCACGCAGGCGATGGACGTCGGCGCGCTGACGCCGCCGCTTTGGGGCTTCGAAGAACGCGAAAAGCTGATGGTGTTCTATGAGCGTGCGTCCGGCTCGCGCATGCATGCGGCGTTCTTCCGCGTCGGCGGCGTGCATCAGGATCTGCCGCCGAAGCTGATCGAGGACATCTGGAACTGGTGCGATCCGTTCCTGAAGGTCGTCGACGATCTCGAAACACTGCTCACCGACAACCGCATCTTCAAGCAGCGCAACGTCGACATCGGCGTGGTGACCCTTGAGCAGGCGTGGGAGTGGGGCTTCTCCGGCGTGATGGTACGCGGCTCAGGTGCGGCATGGGATCTGCGCAAGTCGCAGCCTTACGAATGCTACGCCGAGATGGATTTCGATATTCCGATCGGCAAGAACGGCGACTGCTACGACCGCTACTGCATCCGGATGGAAGAGATGCGCCAGTCGGTGCGCATCATGAAGCAGTGCATCGAGAAGCTGCGCGCGCCCGAGGGGCAGGGGCCGGTCGTCGTCGAGGACAACAAGATCGCGCCGCCGCGCCGCGGCGAGATGAAGCGCTCGATGGAAGCGCTGATCCATCATTTCAAGCTTTATACCGAAGGCGTTCGCGTGCCCGCCGGCGAAGTCTACGCCGCGGTTGAGGCGCCGAAGGGCGAGTTCGGTGTGTTCCTGGTCTCCGACGGCACCAACAAGCCGTACAAGTGCAAGATCCGCGCGCCGGGCTTTGCACATCTGCAGGCGATGGACTTCATCTGCAAGGGTCATCTGCTCGCCGACGTGTCGGCGATTCTCGGCTCCCTCGACATCGTGTTCGGCGAGGTGGACCGCTGATGGCGCAGCAGCCGATCATCTTCGATCGTACCACCGGCGAGATGACCGGTGCGACGCCGTGGGAGCGCAGCATTGGCTTTGCGCTGCTCGCGGGATCGAAGGTCGGCGCGTACATGTCCCATCGCGGTTACAACAGCGCGGCTAATCTTTTGAAGACGCTGTTTCTTCCCGAGCGCGATATCAACATCATGCTCAATCCGGACGCGACGTTTTCGTTTCCTTACGGCGACGGCTACTGGAGCAAGCTGCTCAATCGCACGTTCAAGTACGAGGACGAACTTGAACTGTTCCTGCTCGACTCCAAGGATGTCAATTACACGCTGATCGATTGCGGCGCGAACTACGGCTACTGGTCGGTGATGGTGTCCAGCAAGCGTTTCGGCTCGCGTCCGTCGATTGCGATGGAGCCGTCGTCGCGGAATTACCCGCGTCTTGCTCACAACGCGAAGATCAACGGCGGACGTTTTGAAGCAATCAATGCCGCCATCGGCTCCGCACGCGGCACGGCGCGCCTGTCGGGCAATCGTCACGAGGCTTTCAGCATCGCAGGTGGCGCTGACGCAGGCGGCGAAGAAGTGCAGGTGCTCGCGCTCGATAACCTGATCGAGGACGGCAAGATTCCCGCGCAGGGCAAATACATCATCAAGCTCGATGTCGAAGGCGTCGAGATCGACGCCATGAAGGGCGGCAAGCGCATTCTGGAAACGGATTCGGTCGTGGTCTGCGAGGAGCACGGCAACGATCCGACCCACAGCGTGTCGCGCTACATTCTCGAACAGACGCCGATGAAGGCAATCATCCACGATCCGGCAACGGATCGCTTCGAAGCGCTGACCCAGCTGTCCACGCTCGACCGTATCAAAGTCGCCTCGCATGTTGGCTACAACGTGTTCGCGACCTCGAGCGTGTTCTGGGAGCAGCGTATCTACAGCATGAATTCAGGCAATGCGCGCCGCGCCATGACGCAGTGAGAGATGTCTCAATGAAAGTTCTGGCGCAATGACAGACCGAAAGAATTAACGATGGCCGTTCGCCGTTTGGCCCCGAAAGAAGTGCAGCCCGCAAGCTTCGCGTTCAGCGCGGAGAATCTGGCGTGGGCGAAAGCCCAGATCGAGAAATACCCGCCGGGCCGTCAGCAGTCCGCGGTGATCCCGATCCTGTGGCGCGTGCAGGAACAGCATGAGGGCTGGGTGTCGGAGGTTGCGATCCGCGCGGTCGCGGACTTGCTCGACATGCCCTACATCCGCGTGCTCGAAATCGCGACCTTCTACACGATGTTCCAGCTCGAGCCGGTCGGCAAGAAGGCACACGTTCAGGTCTGCGGGACGACGCCGTGCATGCTGCGCGGCGCGAAGGAGCTGATCGAGGTCTGCAAGCATCGTATCCATCACGATCCGTTCCATGTGTCTGCCGACGGCAATTTCAGCTGGGAAGAGGTCGAGTGCCTCGGCGCGTGCGTGAATGCGCCGATGGTGATGATCTGGAAGGACACTTACGAGGATCTGACGCCGGAGAGCCTGAACAGGGTGCTCGACGGTTTTGAGACCGGCAATTTGCCGAAGCCCGGCCCGCAGATCGCACGCCAGTTCGCGGCACCGGCGAGCGGACCGACTTCGCTCACGACCCCGGCGAGCAACGACAACAAGGGCAGCGCATCCGCACCGAGCAAGCCAGCGCTGACTGACGCCGAGTCCAAGAAGCAGACCGAAGCCGCCAACGTGCAGGAGCGCCCGTCGCCGAAGCCGCCGATGGGCGATGCGACTGCCAAAAACCCTCCGAAAGGAGACAAGTCATGAATGTGCAGCTTTTGAAGCATCTCGCTTTTCACGCGATCTGTGCCGCTGTCTTCATCTTCTTTCTGAATTTCTACATTCTGAAAACCGAACTTCAGTCAGCCGTGTTCTGGGCCATTGGCTTCGGCGCGATGGCGGCCGGGCTCGCCTATCAGCAATCGAAGCGTTCAGGGTCTTAAGGTAGCGACTATGCTCGACGACAAGGACCGGATATTCCGCAATCTCTACGGTCTCGACGATTGGGGCCTCGAAGGCGCGCGCCGCCGCGGCGCATGGGACGGCACCAAGGCGATCATCGACCGGGGTCGCGACTGGATCGTTGCCGAAATGAAAGCGTCGGGCCTGCGCGGGCGGGGCGGGGCGGGATTCCCAACCGGCATGAAGTGGTCGTTCATGCCGAAGGACAACGCCGACGGGCGTCCGAGCTATCTGGTCGTCAACGCCGACGAGTCCGAGCCCGGCACCTGCAAGGATCGCGAGATCATGCGGCACGATCCGCATCTGCTGGTGGAAGGCTGTCTGATCGCCAGCGCCGCCATGGGCGCGCATGTCGCTTACATCTATGTGCGCGGCGAGTTCATCCGCGAGCGCGAGCACCTTCAGGCCGCGGTCGATCAGGCCTATGAGGCGAAGCTGATCGGCAAGGATAACATTCACGGCTATCCGTTCGACCTTTACGTTCATCACGGCGCCGGCGCTTACATCTGCGGCGAAGAAACCGCGCTGCTCGAAAGCCTTGAAGGCAAGAAGGGCCAGCCGCGCCTGAAGCCGCCGTTCCCGGCCAACGTCGGTCTCTATGGTTGCCCGACCACGGTGAACAATGTCGAGTCGATCGCGGTCGCGCCGGATATTCTGCGCCGGGGTGCGGCGTGGTTCGCCGCCATCGGCCGTGCCAACAATGTCGGCACCAAACTTTACGGCATCTCCGGTCACGTCAACACGCCATGCGTCGTCGAAGACGCCATGAGTATTCCGTTCAGGGAGCTGATCGAGAAGCATGGCGGCGGCATTCGCGGCGGCTGGGACAATCTGCTTGCGATCATTCCCGGCGGCGCGTCGTGCCCGCTGATCCCGGCGGCTGATTGCCAGGACCTGATCATGGATTTCGACGGCACCCGCGCGGTGAAGTCGAGCTTCGGCACCGCCGGCGTCATCGTGATGGACAAGTCCACCGACGTGGTCGCGGCGATCGCGCGCATTTCCTACTTCTTCAAGCACGAGAGTTGCGGCCAGTGCACGCCGTGCCGCGAAGGCACCGGCTGGATGTGGCGCGTGCTGTCGCGCATGGTCGAGGGCCGCGCCCACAAGCGCGAGATCGACATGCTGCTGGAAGTCACCAAGCAGGTCGAGGGCCACACCATCTGCGCGCTCGGCGACGCGGCGGCATGGCCGATCCAGGGTCTGATCCGCGCCTTCCGTCCGGAGATCGAACGGCGCATCGACGATTTCACGCGCAAGTCGACCATCGATGACGTCGGTGTTCTCGATCCCGTCAACATGGTCGCGGCGGAGTAAGCGGCATGGCGTTGAGCGCGAAGATGCGAGAGCGCATACAGACCGGCCTGTTTTTTCTGGGCGCGGCCGCGAGCATTTGGGTCTTCATCCACTTGCTTAAAGGCCAAGTCTACGGGCCGTACGCCTTGCTGGCGAGCGGTGCAACGATGCTCGGATTTTGCATCGCGGGTCTTGCCGTCAACCCGCCCCCGCCGGGGCTGGTTCGCAAGATCATGTGGGGCGGACTGGGAGTCTTCACTGTCGGAACAGGAGTCGCTGCCGCGGTGATGCATTGGGAAGTGAGCGGGCGATGACCAAGATTCTCGTCGACGGAAAAGAGATTGACGTTCCTGCCGAGTACACGCTGCTTCAGGCGTGCGAAGCGGCGGGCGCCGAGATTCCGCGCTTCTGCTATCACGAACGGCTGTCGATCGCCGGCAACTGCCGCATGTGTCTCGTCGAGGTCGCAGGCTCGCCGAAGCCGGTCGCGAGCTGCGCGTGGGCCGTGCGCGATTGCCGCCCGGGTCCGAACGGCGAGCTGCCCGCGGTCAAGACCAAATCGCCGATGGTGAAAAAGGCACGCGAAGGCGTGATGGAATTCCTGCTGATCAACCATCCGCTCGATTGCCCGATCTGCGATCAGGGCGGCGAGTGCGATCTCCAGGATCAGGCGATGGGCTACGGCGTCGACACCAGCCGTTTCATGGAAAACAAGCGCGCGGTCGAGGACAAGTACATCGGCGCGCTGGTGAAGACCTCGATGAACCGCTGCATCCAGTGCACGCGCTGCGTCCGCTTCACCACTGAAGTTTGCGGTGTGCCGGAACTGGGCCTGACCGGCCGCGGCGAGGACGTCGAGATCACGACCTATCTCCAGAGCGCACTGACGTCCGAGTTGCAGGGCAATCTCGTCGACATCTGCCCGGTCGGCGCGCTGACCTCGAAGCCGTATGCATTCGCCGCGCGTCCATGGGAACTGGGCAAGACCCAGTCCATCGACGTGATGGATGCGATCGGCTCCGCGATCCGCGTCGATACCCGCGGCCGCGAAGTGATGCGCATTCTGCCGCGCGTCAATGAAAACGTGAACGAAGAGTGGATTTCCGACAAGACGCGACACATCGTCGATGGTCTGCGCACCCAGCGTCTGGATCGCCCGTACATCCGCGAAGGTGGCAAGCTGCGCGCGGCATCCTGGACCGAAGCTTTTGCGACAATCGCCAAGGCGGTTGCCCGTTCCGATGGCCGGCGCACCGGCGCCATCGCCGGCGATCTCGCCGCGGTCGAGGAAATGTTCGCGCTCAAGGAATTACTCGCCTCGTTCGGGTCGGCGAACATCGCCACTCAGGATGGCAGCGGGTTCGATCCGAAGGCGGGCCGCGCGTCGTACATCTTCAATCCGACCATCGCGGGCATCGAACAGGCGGACGCGCTGCTGATCGTCGGCTCCAATCCCCGCAAGGAAGCGGCCGTTCTCAACGCACGCATCCGCAAGCGCTGGCGCACGGGTGCGCTCAAGATCGGTGTGATCGGCGACAAGGCCGATCTGACCTACGATTACGAGCATCTCGGCGCAGGCACCGATACCTTAGGCGATCTCGCGGCCGGCAAGCATTCCTTCGCCGACGTCCTGAAGGGCGCCAAGCATCCGATCGTGCTGGTGGGCGCGGGCGTTGCCACCCGCCACGATGGCGCGGCGGTGCTGTCGCAGGCCGCCAGGCTCGCCGTCGATCTCGGCGCGCTGAAGGACGACTGGAACGGGTTTGCGGTGCTCCACAATGCCGCGTCGCGCGTCGGTGCGCTCGACATCGGCTTCACGCCGGGTCCGGGCGGCCTCAACGTCGCGCAGATGACCACATTCGGCACGCTCGATGTGCTATTCTCGCTGGGCGCGGACGATGTCAGCCCGGCTGACGGTACGTTCGTGGTTTATATCGGCACCCATGGCGACAAGGGCGCACACCGCGCCGACGTGATCCTGCCGGGCGCGGCCTACACCGAGAAGGCCGGTCTCTACGTCAACACCGAGGGCCGGGTGCAGATGGCCAACCGCGCCGCGTTCCCTCCGGGCGATGCGCGCGAAGACTGGGCGATCATTCGCGCTCTGTCGGACGTTCTCGGCAAGAAGCTGCCGTTCGACTCGCTCGGGCAACTGCGCCAGGCGATCTTCAAGGCCGCGCCGCATCTGATGCGGATCGACCAGATCGAAGGAAACGACGCGGCGGGCGTGAAAGCGCTTGCGGCGCGCGGCGGCACGGTCGAGAAGGGCGCATTCAAGAGCCCGGTCGAGGACTTCTACCTGACCAACCCCATCGCGCGGGCGTCCGCGGTGATGGCCGAATGTTCCAAGCTCGCCTCCGGGCAACTTCTGACGGCGGCGGAGTGAGCGTGATCCGATGACCGAATTCTTCGCAAGCGAGTTATGGACGGGCTTCCTCTGGCCGATCATCATCATGGTCGCGCAGAGCCTGCTGCTGCTCGTGCTGTTGCTGATCGCGATCGCCTACATCCTGCTGGCCGACCGCAAGATCTGGGCGGCCGTGCAGATCCGGCGCGGCCCCAACGTGGTCGGGCCGTGGGGCCTGTTGCAATCCTTCGCCGACCTTTTGAAGTTCGTGCTGAAAGAGCCGACCATTCCGGACGGCGCGAACAAGGGCGTGTTCCTGCTGGCGCCGCTGGTGTCGTGCGTGCTGGCGCTCGCCGCCTGGGCGGTGATCCCGGTCAACCTCAACTGGGTGATCGCGGACATCAACGTCGGCATCCTCTATATTTTCGCGATCTCGTCGCTGTCGGTCTACGGCATCATCATGGCCGGCTGGTCGTCGAACTCGAAGTATCCGTTCCTCGCCGCGCTTCGCTCGGCGGCGCAGATGGTGTCCTACGAAGTCTCCATCGGCTTCGTCATCATCACCGTGCTGCTGTGCGCCGGCTCGCTCAATCTCACGGCCGTCGTCGCGGCGCAGGACACCAAGCTCGGCATTCTCGGCTGGTACTGGCTGCCGCTGTTCCCGATGTTCGTGATTTTCTACGTCTCGACGCTGGCGGAAACCAATCGCCCGCCGTTCGATCTGGTCGAAGCCGAATCCGAACTGGTCGCGGGCTTCATGACCGAATATGGCTCGACGCCGTATCTGCTGTTCATGCTCGGCGAGTACGTCGCCATCACCACCATGTGCGCGCTGGCGACGATCCTGTTCCTTGGCGGCTGGCTGTCGCCGATCCCGTTCGCGCCGTTCACCTGGGTGCCCGGCGTCATCTGGTTCGTGCTGAAGCTGTTCTTCATGTTCTTCCTGATCGCGATGGCGAAGGCGATGGTGCCACGCTATCGCTACGACCAGCTCATGCGGCTGGGCTGGAAGGTCTTTCTGCCGTTGTCGCTGGCGATGGTCGTGATCGTCGCCGGGGTGCTGCAATTCGCGGGACCAGCGTCCCGAATCCGAAGTTCGCATGAGCCTGCTGCGACTTCTGTAGCGAACTTCGGATTCGAAAGGACGCTGGCAGATAATAATTCCAGTGCGGTTTCGGTTCGCAAGTCCGCAGACGAAGCGAGCCTGGGTGGCCGTGCGGACTTGCGAACCACCGCACTGGCACCGAAATGAGGTCGTCATGGGCATAGCAAGCACAGCCAATCAGCTTCTGCTGAAAGAGTTCGTCTCGGCGTTCATTCTCGCCATGCGATACTTCTTCAAACCGAAGCCCACGCTGAACTATCCCTTCGAGAAGGGACCGATCTCGCCGCGTTTCCGCGGGGAGCACGCGCTGCGCCGTTATCCGAACGGTGAGGAACGCTGCATCGCCTGTAAGCTGTGTGAGGCGATCTGCCCGGCGCAGGCGATCACCATCGAAGCCGGTCCGCGCCGCAACGACGGCACGCGCCGCACGGTGCGCTACGACATCGACATGGTGAAGTGCATCTATTGCGGGCTTTGCCAGGAAGCGTGCCCGGTCGATGCCATCGTGGAAGGCCCGAATTTCGAATTCGCGACGGAAACGCGCGAAGAACTTTATTATGACAAGGCGAGACTGCTCGCCAACGGTGACCGCTGGGAGCGCGAGATTGCGAAAAGCATCGAACTCGACGCGCCGTACCGGTGAGGTGAAGGTATGATCGGTCCCGCGCTGTTCTTTTATCTCTTTGCTGGCGTCTGCGTGGCGTCGGCGATCATGGTTGTGACCTCGCGCAACCCTGTGCATTCCGTGCTGTTCCTGATCCTCGCGTTCGTGAACGCGGCGGGACTGTTCATGCTGCTCGGCGCGGAATTCCTCGCGATGATCCTCATCGTGGTTTACGTCGGCGCGGTCGCGGTGCTGTTCCTGTTCGTCATCATGATGCTGGACGTGGATTTCGCCGAACTGCGTCAGGGCTTCATCGAGTATCTGCCGGTCGGCCTGCTGATCGGCGCGGTGTTCCTTGCCGAACTGCTGCTGGTGGCGGGCGGCTGGATCATGAATCCTGCGATCTCCAAGGCGATCACGTCGCCGATCCCGGGCGGCGTCACCAACACCGAGGCGCTCGGCCTCGTGCTTTACACGCGCTATCTGCATTACTTCCAGTTGGCGGGTCTGGTGCTGCTGGTTGCCATGATCGGCGCCATCGTGCTCACGCTGCGGCACAAGCCGAGCGTCAAGCGGCAGGACATCAACGTGCAGAACGCGCGCACCAAGGCCGCCGCGATGGATGTGCGTAAGGTCACCGTGGGGCAGGGCCTTCAGGATGCGGATTCCGGGGAGTGGGTGAAATGACGATCGGTCTCGGTCATTATCTCGCGGTCGCCGCCATCCTGTTCACGGTCGGCATTCTCGGCATCTTCCTGAACCGGAAGAACGTCATCATCATCCTGATGTCGATCGAACTCATTCTGCTCTCCGTGAACATCAATCTGGTGGCGTTCTCGTCGTTCCTCGGCGACATCGTCGGACAGGTGTTCGCGCTGCTGGTTCTGACGGTTGCTGCTGCTGAAGCGGCGATCGGGCTTGCCGTGCTGGTGGTGTTCTTCCGAAATCGCGGTTCGATCGCGGTCGAGGACATCAATCTGATGAAGGGTTAATGCATGATCCCGAAAAGTGGACACCGGTTTTCGGACCAGACCATGCGTCTTAAGAGAAGCATGCCATGATTCAGGCTATCGTTTTCCTGCCGTTGATCGGCGCGCTCATTGCGGGCGCGGTGGCGCTGTTTGGCGCGCATGCACGCAATCCGAGCGGCGACGAGATGGATCATGCCCACGGGCACGGTGATCATGCGCACGCCGGTCCCGTCGTGCACGACTACCATTCGTCGGACGATCATGCCCACGTCGATCACGCGCACGACGATCATGGCCCTGTCGAACCGCCGGCGGCCGGCTCACGCACGGCTGAAATCGTCACGACCGCGCTGCTGCTGATTTCCGCCGCGCTGTCGTGGATGACGCTGGTCGATGTCGGATTCCTGCATCACGACATGCGCGTTCAACTGTTCACGTGGATGGGCTCCGGTGACCTCATCGTCAACTGGGCGCTGCGCGTCGATACGCTGACCGCCGTCATGCTGGTGGTGGTCACCACGGTGTCGTCGCTCGTGCACCTGTATTCGATCGGATACATGAACGAAGACCCGAACCGTCCGCGGTTCATGGCCTATCTCTCGCTGTTCACCTTCATGATGCTCATGCTGGTGACCGCCGATAACCTCGTGCAGATGTTCTTCGGCTGGGAAGGCGTGGGTCTCGCCAGCTACCTGCTGATCGGTTTCTGGTTCCAGAAGCCGACGGCCAATGCAGCCGCCATCAAGGCGTTCGTCGTCAACCGCGTCGGCGACTTCGGCTTCCTGCTCGGCATCTTCGCGATCTTCATGATGGTCGGTTCGGTCGATTTCGACACGATCTTCGCCGCGGCCCCCGGCCTGACCGGCAAGACCATTCACTTCTTCGCCTGGAACATCGACGCGCTGACGCTGATCTGCCTGTTCCTGTTCATGGGCGCGATGGGCAAGTCCGCGCAGTTCCTGCTGCACACCTGGTTGCCTGACGCCATGGAAGGCCCGACGCCGGTGTCCGCGCTGATCCACGCCGCGACCATGGTCACCGCCGGTGTGTTCATGGTGGCGCGCCTGTCGCCGCTGTTCGAACTCGCTCCGAATGCGCAGGCTGCCGTGATGCTGGTCGGCGCGACCACCGCGCTGTTCGCCGCCACGATCGGCCTCGTGCAGAACGATATCAAACGCATCGTCGCTTACTCGACCTGTTCGCAGCTCGGCTACATGTTCGTGGCCATGGGAGCAGGGGCCTATTCGGTCGGCATGTTCCACCTGTTCACCCACGCCTTCTTCAAGGCGCTGCTGTTCCTGGGCTCCGGCTCGGTGATCGTCGCGATGCATCACGAGCAGGACATCCGCAACATGGGTGGCCTGAAGGACAAGATCCCGTTCACCTACATCACCATGGTGATCGGCACCCTGGCGCTGACGGGCTTCCCGCTGACGGCGGGTTACTTCTCTAAAGATGCGATCATCGAGTCCGCCTTCGTGGCGAACAATCCGTTCGCGCTCTACGGCTTTCTCTGCACTGTGCTCGCCGCGGGCCTCACTTCGTTCTATTCGTGGCGTCTGATCTTCAAGACGTTCCATGGCGAGCCGCACGATCAGAAGCACTACGAGGCAGCGCATGAGAGCCCGTACACCATGCTGATCCCGCTCGCGGTGCTGGCGGTGGGCTCGATCCTCGCCGGCTTCCCGTTCAAGGAGCTGTTCGCCGGCCACGGCATTCATGAGTTCTTCCGCGAGTCGGTGAAGATGAACCCGAAGATCATCGACGAGATGCACCACATCCCGGCGGCGATTGCCTACCTGCCGACGGTGATGATGGTGGTCGGCTTCTTCTTCTCGTGGCTGTTCTACATCCGCAAGCCCTACCTGCCGGTCGAACTCGCGAACCAGCATCCGGGCCTGTACCGCTTCCTTCTCAACAAGTGGTACTTCGACGAGCTGTATGACTTCCTCTTCGTGCGGCCGGCCAAATGGCTTGGACGCTTCCTTTGGAAGAAGGGCGACGGTTCCATCATCGACGGGTTCGGTCCCGACGGCGTCTCGGCGCGCGTGCTCGATGTCACGCGCAACGTCGTGCGGCTCCAGACCGGTTATCTCTATCACTATGCATTCGCGATGCTGATCGGCGTGGCCGGTCTCATCACGTGGTTTATCTTCGGTCTCGGGGGCCAATGATGACGACCTGGCCCATCCTTTCTGTGGTCACGTTCCTGCCGGTTGTCGGCGCGATCCTGATTTATCTCAGCCGCGGTGACGATGAGGCCGCGCGCGGCAATGCGCGCTGGATCGCGCTGTGGACCACGATCATCACGTTCGCGGTGTCGCTCATTCTGGTGATGCGGTTCGATCCGTCGAATCCGGGATTCCAGTTCGTGGAAAAGGCGCCGTGGCTGGCGAACACCATCACCTATCACATGGGTGTCGACGGCATTTCGCTGCCATTCGTGATCCTGACCACGGCGCTGATGCCGTTCTGCATCCTCGCAAGCTGGAAGTCGGTCACGCTGCGCGTGCGTGAATACATGATGGCGTTTCTGTTCCTCGAAACGCTGATGGTCGGCACGTTCTCCGCGCTCGATCTCGTGCTGTTCTATCTGTTCTTCGAAGGCGGCCTGATCCCGATGTTCCTGATCATCGGCGTCTGGGGCGGCCCGCGCCGGGTCTACGCCAGCTTCAAGTTCTTCCTCTATACGCTGCTCGGCTCGGTGCTGATGCTGCTGGCCATCATGGCGCTGTATCTGAACGCCGGGACCACTGACATCCCGACGCTGATGAACACCGCCGTGCCGCGCAGCCTCCAGACATGGGCGTGGCTGGCTTTCTTCGCCTCGTTCGCGGTCAAGATGCCGATGTGGCCGGTTCACACCTGGCTGCCGGACGCGCACGTCGAAGCGCCGACCGCGGGTTCCGTCGTGCTGGCGGCGATCCTGCTGAAGATGGGCGGCTACGGCTTCCTGCGCTTCTCGTTGCCGATGTTCCCGCTGGCGTCGCATGACTTCGCGCCGCTGGTCTTCACGCTGTCGACAATTGCGATCGTCTATACGTCGCTGGTTGCGCTGATGCAGGAAGACATCAAGAAGCTGATCGCTTACTCGTCCGTCGCCCACATGGGCTTCGTCACCATGGGCATTTTCGCGGGCACCATGCAGGGCGTCGCCGGCGGCGTGTTCCAGATGGTGTCGCACGGCATCGTCTCCGGCGCGCTGTTCCTCTGCGTCGGCGTGGTCTACGACCGGCTCCATACCCGCGAGATTGCCGCGTATGGCGGGCTCGTGAACCGGATGCCGCTCTATGCCTTCGTCTTCATGGTGTTCACCATGGCGAACGTCGGACTGCCGGGCACGTCGGGTTTCGTCGGCGAATTCCTCACCCTGATTGGCACCTTCAAGGTCAGCATTCCGACCGCAACGGTTGCGGCCACCGGCGTCATCCTGTCGGCGGCTTACGCGCTGTGGCTCTATCGCAAGGTGGTGTTCGGCGTGATGGACAAGCCGGCGCTCGCAGGCATCAAGGATCTGACGTTGCGGGAAGGGATCATTCTCGCGCCGCTGGTCATTCTCACCATTCTCTTTGGCGTGTATCCGAAGCCGGTCCTCGATATGTCGGCGGCGTCGGTGCAGCAGCTCGTCACGAACTACAACACCGCTATCACCGCCGTGAAAGCGGCGGCGCTGGTACAGTAACAACGGGATCGGCTTATGACTTTCGCAGGATATTCGCTGCTCCCCGTGCTGCCGGAACTGGCGCTGGCCGCCGGCGCCATGGCGCTGCTGATGCTGGGCGCGTTTCGCAGCGGGCAGACGACACAACTCGTGACCGGTCTTGCGGTTGCTTTCCTCGTTATCACGGGTGCCCTGGTGCTGTGGCTGCCCGGCGGCAAGCTCACGACCTTCGGCGGCAGCTTTATTGTCGATGATTTTGCGCGGTTCCTGAAAATCCTGGCGCTGCTCGGCTCCGGCGTCACGCTGATCCTGTCGCGCGCGTATCTCGCCGAGCAGGCGAAGCTTTTCGAGTATGCGATCCTGGTGATGCTCTCCACCACCGGCATGATGGTGCTGATCTCGGCCGGCGACCTGATCATGCTCTATCTTGGCTTGGAGTTGATGAGCCTTGCGCTCTATGTCGTGGCGGCAAGCCATCGTGACGATACCAAGTCGACCGAAGCCGGCCTGAAGTATTTCGTGCTCGGCGCGCTGTCGTCCGGCATGCTGCTTTACGGCGCATCGCTGATATACGGCTTCACCGGCACCGTGAGCTTCGCAGGCATCGCCGCGGAGGCGAAGAGCGGCAACATCGGGCTGGTGTTCGGACTGGTGTTCCTGCTGGCCGGTCTCTGCTTCAAGGTTTCCGCCGTGCCGTTCCACATGTGGACGCCCGACGTCTATGAAGGCGCGCCGACGCCGGTAACCGCGTTCTTCGCGTCCGCGCCGAAGGTCGCCGCGCTCGCCGTGTTCACGCGCGTCGCGCTCACCGCATTTCCCGGCATCGTGCCGCAGTGGCAGCAGATCGTGGTGTTCGTCTCGATCGCCTCGATGGCGCTGGGTTCGTTCGCGGCGATCGGACAGAAGAACATCAAGCGCCTGATGGCGTATTCGTCCATCGGCCACATGGGCTTCGCGCTGGTCGGCCTCGCGGCCGGAACGCAGCAGGGCGCGCAGGGCGTGCTGGTCTATATCGCGATCTACGTCGCCATGACGCTCGGCACCTTCTCCATCATCCTCGCTATGAAGCGCAACGGCCGGGCCGTCGAGACCATCAGCGATTTCGCCGGACTGTCGCGGACCAATCCGCTGCTGGCATTCTTCTTCGCGATGTTCCTGTTCTCGCTGGCGGGCATTCCGCCGCTCGCCGGATTCTTCGCGAAGTTCTATGTGTTCCTTGCCGCGATCAAGGCCGGGCTGTTCACGCTCGCGGTGATCGGCGTTGTGACAAGCGTGGTGGGTGCGTTCTACTATCTCACCATCGTCAAGGTGATGTATTTCGACGAGCCGAAGGAAGCGATGGAGCCGATGCGCGTCGAGCTTCGGGTGGTGCTGGCGGTGGCCGGCACCTTCACCATCCTGTTCTTCGTCTATCCCGCGCCGCTGGTGAACGCGGCCGCGGCGGCCGCGAAGTCGCTGTTTTAATGGCGTTCGCGCTCGGTCCACGGGCCAGAGCCCAGAACTATCGTGTTGAGGCGTTCGACAGCATCGGTTCGACCAATGGCGAGGCTCTGGAGCGGGCGCGGGCGGGCGAACGCGGACCGCTCTGGCTGGTGACGGATCTGCAAACCGCTGGACGCGGCCGCCGCCAGCGCGCATGGATCTCCCCGCGCGGCAATCTTGCCGCGACCATCGTCGAGACGCTGGATGTGCAGCCTCCAGTCGCCGCGACGCTTGGATTTGCCGCAGGTCTCGCGCTGGAAGCAGCCCTGCAGGCGGTCAGCGTAGAGCATCGGATGCGATCCGGCGGATCAGCCAGCACCAGATTTCTCCTGAAATGGCCGAACGATGTTCTGGCGGACGGCAAGAAGCTGTCCGGCATTCTGCTCGAGGCGGAAACGATCGGCGGAGACCTCGCGGTCGCCGTCGGCATGGGCACCAATGTGATCTCCGCGCCTGAAGGAACGCCGTATCCGGCGACCTCGCTGGCGGCGCTTGGCATCACCGCCGGGGCCGGCGACCTGTTCATGGCGCTCTCCGATGCGTGGGCCGAGTTCCGCGGCATCTGGGACAACGGCAGGGGCTTTGGCGAAATCCGCAGCCTCTGGCTCGATCGCGCGGCCGGGCTTGGCGAGGACGTGTCGATTCAGTCGAGCGGAACGAGCGTCGAGGGCATCTTCGAGACCATCGACGAAACCGGCTGCCTGATCGTCGCCGGACGCGACGGCAAGCGCACGCCAATCGCCGCCGGCGATGTCCATTTCGGATCGGCCAAATCGTCTGGAGCAAATTAATGACGCGACCTGACGAATTGACCTTCGCGCCTCTCGGCGGCATCGGCGAGATCGGCATGAACCTGTCGATCTACGGCCTCGGCAAGGGGCAGCAGCGAAGCTGGCTCGCCATCGATCTCGGCGTGTCGTTCGGCAATGAGGAACACCTGCCGGGCATTGACGTGGTGATGCCGGACATCCGCTTCCTGGTGAAGGAGCGAAAGAATCTGGTCGGTCTGGTTCTGACCCACGCCCATGAGGATCATTTCGGCGCCATCATCGATCTGTGGCCGCAACTGAAATGCCCGATCTATGCGACGCAGTTCAGCGCGGCTTTGTTCGAGGCCAAGTGCGCCAGCGAGCGCAATCCTCCGAAGATTCCGGTCACCGTGATTCCGTCCGGCGGCACCGTCCAGATCGGACCGTTCAGCGTTGAATTCATTCCCGTGGCGCATTCGATTCCGGAATCGCATGCGCTTGCGATCCGCACGTCCGCCGGAACCGTGTTGCATACCGGCGACTGGAAAATCGATCCGACGCCGATCATCGGCAAGCCGACCGACGAGAAGCGGCTGCGCGAAATCGGCGATGAAGGCGTCATGGCGCTGGTCGGGGATTCGACCAACGCGGTGCGCGAAGGCCGTTCGCCGTCCGAGCAGGAAGTCGCCAAGAACATCACCGAACTCGTCAAGGCTGCGCGTGGGCGCGTCGCTGTGACGACGTTCGCCTCCAACGTGGCGCGGCTGCGGGCTGTTGCGGATGCTGCGAAAGCGGCCGACCGCGAAGTCGTCGTGGTCGGGCGCGCGATGGAGCGGGTAGTGCAGGTGGCGCGCGAGACCGGTTATCTGGACGGCGTGCAGGCGTTCCGCGGCGCGGATCTCTATGGTCATTTTCCGCCGGACAAGGTGTTGGCGCTGTGCACCGGCAGCCAGGGCGAGCCGCGCGCGGCACTGGCCCGCATCGCCAACGATGACCATCCGCAGGTGACGCTCAACAAGGGCGACACCGTGATCTTTTCGTCGCGGACCATTCCCGGCAACGAGAAGGCTGTCGGTGCAATCATCAATGGCCTGATCATGCAGGGGGTCGAGGTCATTACTGACCGGACCCACATGGTGCACGTTTCAGGCCATCCCCGGCGCGACGAACTGCGCGACATGATCTCGTGGGTTCGCCCGCAACTGCTGATCCCGGCGCATGGCGAGGCGCTGCATCTGTCCGAGCATGCCAAGCTCGCGCGCGAGTGCGGCGTGCCGAAGGTCTTGATCTGCAAGAACGGCGATCTGGTGCGGCTGGGTCCGGGCGATCCCGCGATCATCGAGGAACTGCCCCACGGGCGGATCTACAAGGACGGCAACATCCTCGAACCCGAGAAGGCCCGCGCTGTGGTCGAGCGGCGGCGGCTGGCGTTCGCGGGCTGCGCATTCGTCGCCATCGCGGTCACCGACAAGGGCGATCTTGCCGACGATCCCGAGGTTGATCTGGTCGGCATTCCGGAAAAGAATAAGGAAGGCGAGGTCATCGCCGACGAGGTGTTCGATCTCGTCGTCTCGACGGTGGAAAATCTGCCGCGGGCGCGCAAGCGAGATCCCGATGCGATTGCCGAATCCGTGCGGCGCGCGGTCCGCTCCGAGATCAACGACCAGTGGGGCAAGAAGCCGCTTTGCGTCGTTCACGTGCTGATGGTTTGATTTCCGATACTCTTTAAGGAGCGAAATATGCTGGGCCGGCTCAATCATGTGGCGATCGCGGTGAAAGACGCCGAGAAGGCCGCACAGATCTATGGCAAGGCCTTCGGCGCGGAAATTTCCTGCGCGGTGCCGCTGCCCGAGCATGGCGTCATCACGGTGTTTGCGACGCTGCCCAATACCAAGATCGAATTCATCCAGCCGCTCGGCGAGGATTCGCCGATCGCGAAGTTCGTCGAGCGCAATCCCGACGGCGGCATCCACCACATCTGCTACGAAGTGCCCGAGATCATCGCGGCGCGCGATGCGCTGATCGCGGAGGGCGCGCGCGTGCTGGGCGACGGCAATCCGAAGATCGGCGCGCACGGCAAGCCGGTGCTGTTCCTGCACCCCAAGGACTTCTCCGGCGCGCTCGTCGAAATCGAACAGTCTTGAGAAAACTAGTGTGGTGGTTCGCAAGTCCGCATCGTGTCTACGGTACTTTCTGTTGCGGACTTGCGAACCAAAACCACACTAGAATCATATTTTTCTAGTGTCCTTTCGAATCCGAAGTTCGCTACGGAAGGCGCAGCAAAATGAAGCGAACTTCGGATTCGGGACACTAGATGGTCTATTCGGTCTCAACCGCGTTCGCGATCTACTTCGTACTCTGGTGGGTGGTGCTGTTCGCGGTGCTGCCGTTCGGCGTGCGCAGCCAGATGGAGAACGGCGAAGAGATCGCCGGCACCGATCCGGGAGCGCCCAGCGCCGCGCGCATGGGACGCAAGCTGCTGTGGACCACAGCGATCTCGGCGGTGATTTTCGCTATCGGGATGTGGGCCTTCAGGGCCGGTTATCTGAATATCGAGCGCCTGTCGCAGCTCATGGGCATTCCGCTCTAGTGTGATCGTTCGCGAAGCGAACTTCGACACGAGGCGAGCCGCCCGGCGATATATTTCATCTCGATTGATTGTTATTTCGGGCGAATGCGTCTGAGCGCCAGACGTTGAAGCATACCCGAAAGAAAAAAGAGCAGGGCCTAAGCCCTGCTCGAAAAATTGTGTCGACCCTATTTTCCCTGAAAAAGTTGGATTTATCCTTGATTAGACAGGGCGACGCTGCTTTTGCGCGTCAGGGGCTCCTCCCGAGACTTGGACCACCAGACGATGCGACGAATAGCCGTATCGCGCTGACGCGTTTTTGTAGCCGAAGGATTCCGAGTTGTCACGTTTTTCAGCATTAAATGTCTAGTTTTGCGGCAGTGCACAATTTATCAAAAACGAGCCAATAACAGGCTGTTTTGAAGGGGTTTTGAAGCGCCCCGAATTGCGCGGCTAAAAATGGTGCGGAACTACCATCTGACTTTCATTCCCGCATAGATCGCGCGTCCGGTGCCGGGCTCGAACAGCGGCAACGTGGCGTTTGCAAGCCGTGTAATGCTGGTGCTTGCGATGTACGCCGTGTTCGCGATGTTGCGTGCTTCGAGATACATCGAGTACTTGCCGTCATCGATGCCGGCCTTGAGGCCCCAGATCGCGTAGGCCGCCGTCGTGAACGTGTTGAAATTGTCCACGTAGTAGGCCTGCGGCACCCATTCGATATTCGGGCCGATGTAGAAGCCGTTGGCGTGCTTGTAGAGCGCCTCGGCGCGCAGGAAGTGACGCGGCGCGCCGGGAAGCTGGTTGTTGCCGAACGTGGCGTCGTTGTCGAAGCGGAAGTCGTTGTAGGTGTAGGCGAGGTTGATCCACACCTTGTCCGCATCGGGCGTGAAGATGTTCTTCAACACTGCGACGCCGAGACCGGCCTCAATACCTTGATGGATCGTGCGGTCGGCGTTGACCACGTTGCACTGTCCCGGCGCGCCAAACATGCACTGCAGTTCGTTCTTGATCTCGGCGCGGTAGCCGGTGAGCTCCCATGTCAGATCAGGACGTCTGCCGCGTGTGCCGATCTCGTAGGTCGTCGCCGTCTGTGGCTGGATCAAGTAAAACGGAATCGCCGGAGCAGTCGAGCTTTCGCCGAAGCTCGGCACCTCGGCGCTGCGCGAGATGTTGGCAAAGGCCTGCCACGTCGGATCGATATTCCAGAGCAGCCCGGCCTTCGGACTCCACAGGTTGAACTCCGTTGAGCCGCTCGACGTCGCGCCGAAGCGGGCGGTGCGATCGCGCGTCGCATACAGGAATTGCGTGCCGCCGATCGCAGCGACATTCGGCAGGAAGTAGAACGAGTTCTCCACGTAAGCGGATGTGTTTTTCGATTTGTCGAGCGACGACGACAGCAGAGCGCCCTTGTAACCGCCGATATTCTGATACTGCTTGTTGTCGATCTCTCCGTTGACCACGTTGACGCCCGCGACCAGCCGGTTTCGGAAGCCGCCAATGATCCGGTCGTCGGTGACTTTGCCGAAGCCGCCGTAATCCTTGTACTGATAGTCCAGCCACTGGAAGATCGGATGCATCAAGTGGCGATCCACCGCGAAAGCGCCGAACTCCACCGTGGTCGCATCGAACCGGATCGTCGTCTTGTTGGCGATACGCCCGCTGTCGATGTTGCGCTGCTGGTCGTTGATGACGTTGCCGGCCGCTGCGGTCTCGGGAGAGGTAAGAGCCGATGCGCGGGTCACCGAGCCCGGGATGCGCTGCCGCACATCGTTGACATCGATGTAGAACCGGGTCTCGAAGTCCGGCGAGAACTGATAGCCGACATTGCCGCTGGCACGCGTGCTGTGACCATAACTGTGATCGCGGAAGCCTTCAGCGCTCTGGTTCGATGCTGTGAAGAAAGCGTCCCATGGACCGTTCGCGCCACCGACGCTGCCCTGGAAGCGGCGATAGCCGAACGAGCCCATGTCGATGCCGGCGCTGTTGACGCCGAAGTCGCGGCCTGTCGGCGTCACGAAGTTGATCGCGCCGCCGAGCGAGTTCGCGCCGAACTGCAAGGCATTCGCGCCCTTGTAGACCTCGACATATTTGTAGGCGGTCGGGTCGATCTCCTGGAAGTCGCCATAGCCGTCGGACGTGTTGATCGGAATGCCGTCCATGTAGAGCTGGATGCCGCGCAGATGGAAGTTGCGCGACAGGCCTGAACCGCGAACGGAGAGGCGGGTGTCGTCGCCCCATTTCGGCTGGGCGAACACGCCGGGCACGTAGCCGAGGATGTCCTTGATCGTGCTGGCGACGGAGTTGTTCTTGTAGTCCGCCGCACCGGCGATCGCGACGCCGCCGGGCGTCTGCTGAATCTCCTGACGCGCCTGATCGGCGGTCTTCACGCCGAGTGGTCCGGGCGTTGCCGGGGCCGAAGCGACGGGTGCGGTCGAGGTCTGAGCACTTGCTGGCGCCGCGACGCGGTTCCTAACAGGACGCGGCTCTCGTTCGGCTTGCACCACGACAGGCGGAAGTTCCTGAGGCGCTGTTTGCGCACGCGCGAACGGGATCGTTGCGACGGTCGCGGCGGACGCCAGCAGAATGCTGCGCGCCCGTATGGAAACGGAAAACATGGGTTGAGTCCCACCAATGATATTGACGATTGAACGGATGCGCGAAAGCGCTAAGTCGTCAGATCAGGTGGGGAGGGCCGCGGGGCTGGTGATCGCTCGTAGCGAAGCGGACAGCAATATGGTCGTTGGGCGCGGGTTCGAACAGGATACGCAGCGCAATGCGGATCGCCAGCGCCGGGGTCTGCGGCGGCTGATCAGCCGTCGCCACGGCACTGGACAGGCACAGCGGGCAGCGCACGATCGGCTTGGCGGGATCGCTGTTGCCGTCGGCGTCAGGAGCCGCCGAACTGCCGTTAAGGCAGAGTTCGTGGAGGGCGTTGAATTTGGGCGGCGAGATCGAGGCCAGCAGGGCGCTGGTCAGCATCACGTTGAAGACAAGCGCGTAGACCGCGACAAATGCAGCCCATCGTCCTATCGATCTGATCCGTGTTGCAGCCATTTGAAACCCCATCAGGCTGTTATCACGGGGTGCGGGAACCGCAAATCCCTAGTGGAGTGGATTTGACATTCGCCCCCTGCTGGCGGGAGGTTGGCGAAGCGAATGTCAAATCCAAAACTCCACTAGAAACTTATATTTGCTAGTGGTCCGTCGATTCTAACATTCGCAAGAATGCCTGCTGAACAGGGATGCGAATGTTAGAATCGGACCACTAGGCGGCCACATCCATGCTTCCTCTTGTGTTTTGCCATTTGATCCGCTTTCACTGAAAAGGTTCCCAAGCTTCCCCGCCGATTCCCGGATCAATCCCGAAACTCTGAGTGTTCCCATGCGATTGTCGCGTTTTTTTCTGCCAATTCTCAAAGAAACGCCCAAGGAGGCGGAGATCGTGTCGCATCGCCTGATGCTGCGCGCGGGCATGATGCGGCAGGAGGCGGCGGGCATTTATGCGTGGCTGCCGCTCGGCTTCCGGGTGCTGAAGAAGATCGAGCAGATCGTGCGCGAGGAGCAGAATCGCGCCGGCGCCATCGAGTTGCTGATGCCGACATTGCAGCTTGCGGATCTGTGGCGCGAGAGCGGGCGCTATGACGCCTACGGGCCGGAGATGCTGCGCATCCAGGATCGCCACAAGCGCGAGCTGCTCTACGGTCCGACCAACGAGGAAATGATCACGGAAATCTTCCGGTCCTATGTGAAGTCTTACCGGAGCCTTCCGCTCAATCTCTATCACATCCAGTGGAAATTCCGCGACGAGCAGCGTCCGCGTTTCGGCGTGATGCGCGGCCGCGAATTCCTGATGAAGGACGCGTACTCGTTCGACATCGACGAGGCGGCGGCGCGGCTGTCCTACAATCGCATGTTCGTGGCCTATCTGCGCACCTTCGCCCGCATGGGCCTGAAGGCGATCCCGATGCGGGCCGAGACCGGGCCGATCGGCGGCGATCTTTCCCACGAGTTCATCGTGCTGGCGGAGACCGGCGAGTCCGGCGTGTTCTGCAACAGGGATGTTCTCGACCTGCCGGTGCCGGGCGCGGATGTGGACTACAACGGCGACCTGACGCCGATCATCAAGCAGTGGACCGATCTCTACGCCGCCACCGAGGATGTTCACGACGCGGCGCGCTATGAGAGCGAAGTGCCGGCCGACAAGCGGGTGCAGACCCGCGGCATCGAGGTCGGGCAGATATTCTATTTCGGCACCAAGTATTCCGACACGATGAAAGCCGTGGTCTCCGGCCCCGACGGCGCGGAGAAGCCGGTCCATGGCGGCTCCTACGGCGTCGGCGTCTCGCGTCTGGTGGGCGCGATCATCGAGGCTTGCCATGACGAGAACGGCATCAAGTGGCCGGAGGAGGTCGCGCCGTTCCGCGTCGCGGTCCTCAACCTCAAGCAGGACAGCGAGGAGACAGGAGCGGCCTGTGAGAAGTTCTACGCCGCGCTGAACGCCAAGGGCGTCGACGTGCTTTACGACGACACCGACCAGCGGCCGGGCGGCAAATTTGCGACCGCCGACCTGATCGGTATCCCCTGGCAGGTGTTGATCGGCCCGAAGGGGCTCGCCGAGGGGAAGGTGGAAATCAAGCGCCGCAGCGACGGATCGCGTGAGTTCATGAGCCTGGATGAGGCGATCAACCGCTTCACCCAATCATGATCGTCCACTGAATAATCTTCGGTGCTGTCGCGATCACCACTGGTCGCGACTAGAATTAGCCCGATTCGTGTGAAAATCCGGACTATGGAACCAACATGAGCGAGCCAGTTCGGACCCCACCTTTCGCACCCTTCGAATGGATGCTGTCGAGCCGCTATCTGCGGGCGCGCCGCAAAGAGGGCTTCATTTCGGTCATCGCCGGCTTCTCGTTTCTCGGCATCATGCTCGGCGTGGCGACGCTCATCATCGTGATGGCCGTGATGAACGGCTTCCGCAAGGAACTGCTCGACAAGATTCTCGGTTTGAACGGCCATATCGTTGTTCAGCCGCTGGAATCGCCGCTGACCGACTGGAAGGATGTCGCCGAGCGGATCAGCAAGGCGAACGGCATTCGGCTCGCAGCTCCTGTGGTCGACGGGCAGGGCCTCGGCTCGTCGCCGTTCAACGCGGCCGGTGTCTTTATCCGTGGCATCCGCGCACAGGATCTCAACGCCGTCACGTCGATCGCCAAGAACATCAAGCAGGGCACACTTGAAGGGTTCGACGAAGGACAGGGCGTTGCCATCGGCCGCCGGCTTGCCGACCAGTTGTCGCTGCGGGCCGGGGACAGCATCACGCTGGTATCTCCGCGCGGTGCGGTGACGCCGATGGGCACGACACCGCGCATCAAGCCCTACAAGGTGGCGGCGGTGTTCGAGATCGGCATGTCGGAGTACGACGCCTCGTTCGTGTTCATGCCGCTGACCGAAGCGCAGGCCTACTTCAACCGCGCCAACGATGTCACCGCCATCGAGGTCTTCACGACCAATCCCGACAAAATCGACGTCTTCCGCAAGGCGGTGACGGAGGCGGCGCAGCGGCCGATCTTCCTGGTCGACTGGCGGCAGCGCAATTCCACGTTCTTCAATGCGCTACAGGTCGAGCGCAACGTGATGTTCCTGATCCTGACGCTGATCGTGCTGGTGGCGGCGCTGAACATCGTCTCCGGGCTGATCATGCTGGTGAAGGACAAGGGCCAGGACATCGCCATCCTGCGCACCATGGGCGCATCGCAGGGCTCGGTGATGCGGGTATTCCTGATTACCGGGGCCGCAATCGGCGTGGTAGGAACGCTTGTCGGCTTCCTGCTGGGACTGGTGATCTGTCTCAACATCGAGACGATCCGGCAGTTCATCTCCTGGATGACCAACACCGAATTGTTCTCGCCCGAGCTTTACTTCCTCTCCAAGCTTCCGGCTGAAGTCGATGTCGGAGAAACCGCCGCGGTGGTGATCATGGCATTGACGCTGTCGTTCCTGGCGACGCTGTATCCGTCATGGCGGGCCGCGCGTCTCGATCCCATCGAAGCGCTCAGGTACGAATGAGCACACAGATGGAGCAGGGGGAAAATGGCGTTCCGGTCGTTTATCTGCACGACGTCCGCAGGCGCTACAAACAAGGCGAAGCCACGCTGACCATTCTGGACGGCGCCAGTCTGGCGCTGTGGGAAGGACAGTCCGTTGCGCTGGTCGCGCCGTCGGGCACCGGCAAATCGACGCTGCTGCATATTGCCGGTCTGCTGGAGCAGGCCGACGAGGGCGAAGTCTACGTCGGGGGCACTGCGACCTCTGGCCTGTCCGACGTTGAGCGGACGCAGATCCGCCGCACCGATATCGGTTTCGTCTACCAGTCCCACCGGTTGTTGCCGGAGTTCTCGGCGCTCGAGAACGTGATGATGCCGCAGATGATCCGCGGCCTGCCGCGCAAGGAGACCGTGAAGCGGTCGCAGGAAATTCTGGCCTATCTCGGTCTGGCGGAACGTGTGACTCACCGGCCGGCGGAATTGTCAGGCGGCGAGCAGCAGCGTGTGGCAATTGCGCGCGCGGTTGCCAACGCGCCTCGGGTTCTGCTCGCGGACGAGCCGACCGGAAATCTCGATCCGCATACTGCGGACCATGTGTTCAACGCCCTGACCCAGCTTGTGCGGGCGACCCGCGTCGCGATGCTGATCGCGACGCACAACATGGATCTGGCTGCGCGGATGGACCGCCGCGTCTCGCTCCAGGACGGTCACGTCATCGAGCTCGACTGATCCCGGCAACTCAGTAGTAGGGCCGCGGCGCGCGGCGGCGCGGCTGAGAGACCGCCCGGTCTTCATCGTCATACACATAGTAGGGATTGGCGTAGCAGCCTGCGTAAGTTCCAGCCGCGGTGGCCTGGCACTGCTGATAGGTCGCGTAGCTGCAATCACCCTGGCCTGTGGAAATATCCCGGCCCTGAAGGCAGAACGGATAATTCCGGGCTTCCGCCGGGGCGGACTGGACGGCGAAGCCGGCGCCGAGCACGGCGAGGGCCAAAAGATAGCTGCGCATGGTGTTCTCCTGCCGGGTCAATCCCCGGATTTTTGATGGTGAAGCCAGACCGTTTCCCGTTGCGTCCGTCAACTCACGTTCCCGCGTAGCTGTTGATGGATTTCCGAATGCGGCTGGCCGTTTACGTTTTGTTAGCACTGGCCAGAACATGGCCCGTGGCCGAATTTCCGGCGCTTGACTCTGAGAACAAAAAAGGAACAATGTTCTTATTACGTTCTCATAGAGTCGATAGAGCGTCGATAGGGAGTTCGGTCATGTTGAAGACATTCGTTGAAGAAGCTGCTGCGCTGACCTCGGTTGTACTTTTCGTCGGAATGATCGCGATCTGGGCGCAGGTCATCCCTCAGATGTAGTGACCTTGCCCAGCCTCGGAACCGTCCGGGGCTGGGGAAAACGATGATGGACCCGGCATAATCGACGGGTCCGCGTCTTCTGCGTGGACACCCATTGTACAAGGCACCACCATCGACGCTTCTGAGTCGTTGTCGTTCTTTTATCTATCGCAGCCGGTTCATCAATTCGATGAACGGCGCTTGCGAAGGTTGCCAAGAGAGTTGCTAAGGTCAGCATGTCCAAAACTGTTTCGCCGAAGTCAGCCGCGTCGGATCCCGGATTCGTCCATCTGCACGTGCATTCGGCTTATTCGCTGCTGCAAGGGTCGATGACCATCGGCAAGCTGCTGGACCTCGCCAAGGCTGACCATCAGCCTGCACTGGCGTTGACCGACAATGACAACATGTTCGGCGCGCTGGAATTTTCCGACAAGCTGGCCGGCTACGGCATCCAGCCGATTACCGGCTGCGCCGTGACGACCGATTTCGGCGATCAGGATCCCGCATCCCGGAACGCGCTTCACCCCGCGCGGCTCGTTCTGCTCGCGACCAACGAAGACGGCTACCGCAGCCTGATGAAGCTGAATTCCCGTGCGTTTCAGGACACGCCGGTCAATCAGACCCCTCACATCAAGATCGAGTGGCTGGAGGGCGAGACCGCCGGGCTGATCGCGCTGACCGGCGGGCCGGAAGGGCCGATCGGGCAGGCCATCAACGCCGATCACACGGCGCTGGCGCAGGCACGCTGCGACATCCTCGCAAAACTGTTCGGCGACCGGCTCTACATCGAATTGCAGCGCCACGGACTTGAGAGCGAACGCCGCTGCGAAGCTGCGCTGATCGACATGGCCTATGCCATGGGTCTGCCGCTGGTCGCGACCAACCAGCCGTATTTTGCCACCGCCGACGATTACGAGGCGCACGATGCGCTGCTTTGCATCGCAGGCGGCCGTCTGGTGTCGGAAACCGACCGCAATCAATTGACGCCGGATCATCGCTTCAAGACGCGGGCCGAGATGGCCGTGCTGTTCGCCGATCTGCCGGAAGCGCTGGCGTCGACCGTTGAGATCGCGCGGCGCTGCTCGTTCCGTCCCAAGACGCGCAAGCCGATCCTGCCACGCTTCACGGTGGTCGGAAGCGCCAATGCTGCGGATGCCGAGAGTGACGAAGCCGTCGAGTTGCGGCGTCAGGCGGAAGAGGGATTGGCCTGGCGTCTGAAGGCTTACGGACTTGCTCCGGGTGTCACGGAAGAAGATTACCGCGCCCGTCTTGCCTTCGAGATCGATGTCATCACCCGGATGAACTATTCGGGATACTTCCTGATCGTCTCGGACTTCATCAAGCATGCGAAGTCCGAGGGCATTCCGGTCGGGCCGGGCCGCGGTTCGGGCGCAGGCTCGCTGGTGGCTTACGCATTGACCATTACCGACCTCGATCCGATCCGGTTCGGTCTGCTGTTCGAGCGCTTCCTCAATCCGGAACGCGTCTCGATGCCGGACTTCGACATCGACTTCTGTCAGGACCGGCGCGGCGAGGTGATCCGCTACGTGCAGGAGCGCTACGGCCGCGATCAGGTCGGCCAGATCATCACCTTCGGAACGTTGCAGGCGCGGGGCGTGCTGCGCGACGTCGGCCGTGTGTTGCAGATGCCTTACGGGCAGGTGGACCGGCTTACCAAGCTGGTGCCGCAGAATCCGGCCGCGCCCGTGACGCTGTCGGCGGCCATCGCCAGCGAACCCAAGTTGCAGGCGTTCCGCGATGAGGATCCGGTGGTGGCGCGCGCGTTCGACATCGCGCAGCGTCTGGAAGGCCTGACCCGCCATGCTTCGACCCATGCCGCCGGCATCGTGATCGGCGACCGGCCGCTCTCTGAGCTGGTGCCGATGTACCGCGATCCGAAATCGGACATGCCGGTCACCCAGTTCAACATGAAGTGGGTCGAGCCCGCGGGGCTGGTGAAGTTCGACTTCCTCGGCCTGAAGACTCTGACGGTGCTCGATGTCGCGGTGAAGCTGCTCAAGCAGCGCGGCGTTGACGTCGACCTTGCGCATTTGCCGCTGGACGACAAGCAAAGCTACGAGATGCTGGCGCGCGGCGAAGTGGTCGGCGTGTTCCAGGTTGAAAGTCAGGGCATGCGGCGCGCGCTGGTCGACATGCGCCCCGACCGCTTCGAGGACATCATCGCGCTGGTTGCGCTCTATCGTCCGGGTCCGATGGCGAACATTCCGACCTACTGCGCGCGCAAGCACGGCGACGAGGAGCCGGAATACCTGCATCCGATGCTCGAGCCGATCCTGAAGGAAACATTCGGCGTCATCATCTATCAGGAACAGGTGATGCAGATCGCGCAGGTCATGGCCGGCTACTCGCTCGGGGATGCTGACCTGCTGCGCCGCGCGATGGGTAAAAAGATCCGCGCGGAAATGGACAAGCAGCGCGCCGGTTTCGTCGCCGGTTCTGTGAAGAACGGGGTGCCGAAAGGGCAGGCCGAAACCATCTTCGAACTGCTCGCGAAGTTCGCCGACTACGGCTTCAACAAGAGCCACGCGGCGGCTTACGCGCTGGTGTCGTACCAGACCGCTTACATGAAGGCGCACTATCCGGTGGAGTTCATCGCCGCGTCCATGACGCTGGATATGAACAATACCGACAAGCTGTCGGAATTCCGCGCCGAGGCCCAGCGGCTCGGCATCAAGGTCGAGGCGCCGTCGGTCAATCGCTCCGGCGCGACCTTCGAGGTCAACGACAAGACGATCTACTACGCGCTGGCGGCGTTGAAGGGCGTCGGCGCTCAGGCTGTCGAAATGATCGTCGAGGCGCGGGGGAACAGCGCCTTCACCTCGCTGGCCGATTTCGCCTCGCGCGTGAACCCGCGTGCGATCAACAAGCGCGTGGTGGAAAGTCTCGCGGCGGCGGGGGCGTTCGACACCATCGATGCAAATCGTGCGCGGGTGTTCGCCGGCGCCGATGCCATTGTCGCCGCGTGTCAGCGCAGCCATGAAGCCACAACGATCGGACAGAACGACATGTTCGGCGGCATGGCGGACGCGCCGAGCATCGTGCTTCCGAATCTCGAGTCCTGGTTGCCGGCGGACCGGCTGCGCCGCGAATACGACGCCATCGGTTTCTTCCTGTCGGGCCATCCGCTGGACGATTACGCCACGGCGCTGAAGCGCCTGCGCGTGCAGTCGTGGAGCGAGTTCTCCCGCGCGGTGAAAACCGGTGCGACCGCTGGACGGGTTGCCGCGACGGTGGTGTCGCGGATGGAGCGGCGTACCAAGACCGGCAACAAGATGGGCATCATCGGGCTGTCCGATCCCACTGGCCATTTCGAGGCCGTTCTGTTTTCGGAAGGGCTGGCGCAGTATCGCGACGTGCTTGAACCGGGATCGGCGGTGCTCATGCAGCTCGGTGCGGAGCTTCAGGGCGAAGACGTGCGCGCGCGGATTCTGCATGCGGAGCCGCTCGACGATGCCGCCGCCAAAACCCAGAAGGGCCTGCGGATTTTCGTTCGCGACGACAAGCCGCTGGAGTCGATCGCCAAGCGTCTGGAAGGTCATCAGGCCGCGACCGGCGGGGGCAACAAGCTTCAGCCGGCGAGGGCGTCTTCGGTGCCGCCGGCCGGCGACGGCGAGGTCACCCTGATCATGATGCTCGATCTTCAGACCGAGGTCGAAATGAAGCTTCCGGGCCGCTTCAAGGTGTCGCCGCAGATCGCCGGCGCGCTCAAGGCGGTCTCCGGCGTGGTGGATGTGCAAACGATCTGACGGCTGCCGTTGACGGTTACCTTGGGGGCCGCCGCCTTATTCCGACTATCTTTCGTTCAAACAATGTTCATGCGGCGCGGAGTTGACTGCGCCGTTGGGCCGAACGGGAATGGTGTCATGCGCGGAATGAGCAGGTTCTTCGGCGTCGCGGCGGTGCTGGCTTTCTCGGCGATGGCGTTGCCACTTCATGCGCAAACCCCGCCGCCCGCGCAGGGCCAGCAGAACCGCATCGCGCTGGTCATCGGCAACGGCAATTATCAGAGCGCGCCGCTGGCGACCGCGGCCAATGACGCCGGTCTGATCGCCCAGACCTTGCAGGCCGCCGGCTTCGATGTGGTCGGCGCGCGCGACCTCGACGGCGAGACGCTGCGGCAGACATTCCGCGACTTCATCCAGAAAGCGCAGAAGGCGGGCCCTGATACCGTCGCGATGATTTATCTCGCCGGCTACGGCCTTCAGCTCGCGGGCGAGAACTATTTTGTGCCGGTCGACGCCAGCATGGTGCGCGACACCGACGTTCCGGTCGAAGGCCTGCGGGTCGGCGATTACATCCGTCAGTTGTCGTCACTGCCGCTGAAGGGCACCGTTGTCGTGCTCGATGCGGCGTACAATCATCCCTTCGCGAAAGAAGGCCAGCCGCTCGCGGGCGGCCTTGCTCTCATCGAACCCGATCCCAGGAGCCTGATCGCGTTCAACGCTGCGCCGGGCACGATGGCGCCGAACCCCACCGGCAACTACGGCCCGTATGCGCAGGCGCTGGCGGAGATGATGCGCACCGGCGGCATTTCGCTCCCCGAGGTTTTCAACCGCGTGCGGCTGCGTGTGAATGACGTAACCAAGGGCGCGCAGGTGCCGTGGGACGCGCAGAAGTTCGAAGGCAACTTCGTGTTCTTCGAACGCGCGCCGGACGCACCGCCGGTTCAGGCCGATCAGGACGTTGCTGCGCGCTCGAAACCCATTCGCGATTTCAGCGCGCAGGAGGCTTACACGGCAGCGATCGAGCGCGACACGATTGCCGACTACGAAGCCTTCCTCGCGGCCTATCCGGACGATCCGATGGCGAAGCGGGTGAGGGCGATCATCGCCGCACGCCGCGAGGCGATCACATGGCGGCAGACCTATCGCGCGAATACGCAGCAGGCTTACTGGTCCTATCTGAAGCGCTATCCGAGGGGACCGCATGCCGCCGACGCGCGGCGCAGGCTCGCCAATATCGCTGCGGCGCTGGAGCCGCCTGAAACCTTTGACGCGTACGCCTATGACGTGCCGCCGCCTCCGGACTACGAATACGAGTATGTCGATCGGCCGTATCTGATGTTCGACGATCCGGTGTTCGCGTTCGCGCCGCCGCCGCCGCCGCCGATCTTCTTCCTGCCGCCGCCGCCGGACGATTTCATCGTCCTTGATCCGCCGATCTATTACGCCGATGCCTATTATCTGCCGCAGCCGGTGTTCATTCCGATCCCGATCTTCATCCGGCCGCCGATCTACGTGCGTCCGCCGATCAACCGTTTCCTGTTCACGAACATCCACAACAGGGAAGTCATCAACACCATCATCAACCGGCGTCCGCCGGAGGGAATTAATCGGCCCGGCCGACCCGGTGGCCAGTTCGGGCCCGGTGGTCAGTTCAGGCCGGGACGACCCGGTGGACCGGGCGGCGTAGCGACGGCCCGTCCCGCATTTGCTCCGGCCTTGCCGCCATCGGCGACGCGGCGGGCAAACCTGATTCGTCAGGGCAAGGTCGCGGCACCTCCGGGCGTTCTGCCGGGAGCGGGCCGTCCGGGTGGTCCGGGACAACAGGGACGACCCGAGCTGCAACCCGGCGGTGTCCGGCCGGGCAATCTGAGGCCGGACAATGTGCTGCCGGGGCAAACCCCGGGCGCAGGGCCGGGCGGACGGCCCAGTCCCGGCGCGCGTCCGTTGCCTGGCGTGTTGCCGGCGCCTGGCGCGACGGGCCCGCAATCGGGACAGGATGGCCGACCCGGTCGAGGTGACCGGGGTCCCGGCGGCAGGCCGGGCCTTGCGCGGCCGTCGGTTCAGCCGGGCGCTGCCGCTCCGTCAGGACCAGCGGTAAGCCCGCAGGTTCGTCCGGAGCAGCCAACGGGACAGCCTCGTCCGCAGTTCCAGAGGCCTGAGTCACGGCCTCAGGTTGCTCCGCGACCGCAGGTTCAACGGCCGCAGCCTCAGTTCCAGCGGCCGCCGCAGGCGGCTCCGCGCCCGCAGCCGCAATTCCAGCGGCCGCAAATGGCCCCGAGGCCCCAGCCTCAGATGGCGCCGCGTCCCCAGCCGCAGTTCCAGCGGCCGGCTGCGCCGCCTCCGCGTCCTCAGATGGCGCCCCGGCCTCAAATGGCACCGCCACGCCCGGCTGCGCCGCCACCACGGGCGGCCCCGCCGCCGCGACCGGCTCCGGCGGCGGTCAAGCGATGCCCGCCGAATGTTCCAAAATGCTGAATGCGAGCCGGCCGGACCATGCTCCGGCCGGCGTTTCGCAGGGCCTTGAAGGCCAAGAAAAACGGCCATAAATCCTTGCTTCGACGCGGCGCGGCGGTTATAAGCCGCGCATCTCACACGGAAGCATGGCTCTCAAAAGCCGTCCGGTGGCAACCGGGACGCAAGTCATTTTGGTTTGCGGCTCGTCTGCTCACACGCTTCCGGAGGAACCAACCGGAGAATTGAACTATGGCGTTACCTGAATTTTCTATGCGTCAGCTTTTGGAAGCTGGCGTGCACTTTGGTCACCAGTCTCACCGATGGAATCCGAAGATGGCGGATTACATCTTCGGTGCCCGCAACAACATTCACATCATCGACCTTGCCCAGACTGTGCCGCTGCTTCACCGCGCGCTGCAGGCTGTCAGCGACACCGTCGCCAAGGGCGGCCGTATCCTGTTCGTCGGCACCAAGCGCCAGGCGCAGGACGGCGTGGCCGACGCTGCGAAGCGTTCCGCGCAGTACTTCGTCAACTCGCGCTGGCTCGGCGGCACGCTGACCAACTGGAAGACCGTGTCCGGTTCGATCAAGCGTCTGCGCCAGCTCGACGAGATGCTCGCTTCGGGTGAAGGCCACCAGTACACGAAGAAGGAGCGCCTGACGCTTCAGCGCGAGCGCGACAAGCTCGATCGCTCGCTCGGCGGCATCAAGGACATGGGCGGTCTGCCCGACCTGATCTTCGTGATCGACACCAACAAGGAAGACATCGCGATCCAGGAGGCCCAGCGCCTCAACATTCCGGTCGCTGCGATCGTCGACACCAACTGCGATCCGAAGGGCATCTCGTACGTGGTTCCCGGCAATGACGACGCCGGCCGTGCGATCTCGCTGTATTGCGATCTCATCGCCCGCGCGGCGATCGATGGCATTTCGCGCGCTCAGGGCGGCGCAGGCATCGACATCGGTGCTCTCGCCAACCCGACGCCGGAAGCCGTTGCGCCTGCCAAGTCGGAAGGCTTCCAGGGTCTCGCGGGTCCGCGCGGCGTTGCCGACGATCTCAAGAAGCTGACCGGCGTGTCCGGCGCGATCGAGAAGAAGTTCAACGATCTCGGCATTTTCCACTACTGGCAGCTCGCCGAGCTCGATCACGACACCGCCCACAAGATCGGCGAAGAAGTCGGTCTGCCGGCGCGTGCCGATGGCTGGGTCGCCCAGTCCAAGGCGCTGACCGCGGACGCGGAATAAGCCTTAAACGTATCGCGGCCGGTTCATCCGGCCGCGACATTCCCCGACTAGAAAAATCCTGCGCGTCGAATCCGGCTAGCCAGCAATCGCTGCGCCGCGCGGCCCGCACAGGCAAAGGACATCCGGCAATGGCAACAATCACAGCGGCAATGGTCAAGGATCTGCGCGAGAAAACCGGCGCGGGCATGATGGATTGCAAGCAGGCCCTCACTGAAACCGCAGGCGACATCGACGCGGCGGTTGACTGGCTGCGCAAGAAGGGCCTCTCCAAGGCCGCGAAGAAGTCCGGCCGCGTTGCGGCTGAAGGTTTGATCGCCGCCGTCACCGACGGCAAGAAGGGCGTTCTCGTCGAAGTCAATTCCGAGACCGACTTCGTCGCGCGCAACGAGCAGTTCCAGGGCCTGGTCAAGATGATCGGCCAGGTTGCGCTCAAGGCCGGCGCCGATGTCGAGAAGATCAAGGCTGCCAAGGTCGGCGAATTCGACGTCGATCGCGCCATCGCGGACGCGATTGCGACCATCGGCGAAAACATGACGCTGCGCCGCGCGGCCGAACTTTCGGTCAGCGATGGCGTTGTCGGAAGCTACGTCCATGGCGCCGTGATCGACGGCCTTGGCAAGATGGGCGTGATCGTCGCGCTGGAATCCACCGGCAAGAAGGATGAGCTGGCAGCCCTCGCTCGCCAGATCGCGATGCATGTTGCCGCATCCAACCCCCAGGCGCTCGACGCCGCGGGTCTCGATCCTGCGCTGGTCAGCCGCGAAAAGGACGTGATGGCGGACAAGTACCGCCAGCAGGGCAAGCCGGATGCGATGATCGCCAAGATCGTCGAATCGGGTCTCAAGACCTACTACAAGGAAGTTACCCTGCTGGAGCAGGCGTTTATCCACGACAGCGCCAAGACCGTGGCGCAGGCCGTGAAGGAAGCTGAGGGCAAGGTCGGCGCGCCTATCAAGGTTGCCGGGTTTGTGCGCTATGCTCTGGGCGAGGGAATCGAGAAGCAGGAATCCGATTTCGCCGCTGAAGTCGCCGCCGCTGCCGGTCAGGGGTAACGAGACGACGCGCGCCGATCGGGATCCTGGGCGTATTCAGCAAGCACCCTGTTTTGCTCTGGAATGCGCTCAATTCGAATGAGTGAGCGATCGTATGGCTGAACCGTCTTATCGACGTGTCGTGATCAAGGTTTCCGGCGAATATCTCGCCGGCGACCAATCCTTCGGCATTCATCAGCCCACCATCGACCGGATCGCCAGCGACATCATCAAGGCGCGGGAACTTGGCATCGAGATCGCCGTCGTCGTCGGCGGCGGCAACATCTTTCGCGGTGTCGAAGTATCCTCGCGCGGCGTGTCCCGCACCACCGGCGATACGATGGGCATGCTCGCCACCGTGATGAATTGTCTGGCCCTCGAATCGGCACTTGAGCGCAAGGGCCAGTCGGCCCGTACTCTGTGCGCGTTCGTGATGCCCCAGATCAGCGAACTTTTCACCCGCGCGGCGGCTCACCGGTATCTCGCCGAGGGCCGCATCGTGCTGCTCGCCGGCGGCACCGGCAATCCGTACTTCACGACCGACACCACGGCGGTATTGCGTGCATCCGAAATCGGTGCGCAGGCGGTCCTCAAGGCCACCAATGTCGACGGGGTTTACAGCGCCGATCCGAAGAAGGACCCATCCGCCAAGCGATTTGAACGGTTGAGCCATTCGCAGGCGGTGGAAGGCGGCTATAAGGTGATGGACGCGACGGCCTTCGCGCTTGCCCGTGAAACGTCCTTGCCTATCATCGTGTTCTCAATCGCGGAGCCGGGCTCGATCGGCGCCATCCTGAGCGGCAAGGGCAAGGGCACGATCGTCTCCGGTTAAGGCGCGGAGGCTGCGGTGGTGCGACGGCTGAAAGTCGTGCCTGAACAATAAGATACGCGATGCGGCTGATCATTTAAGCTGCGTCAGACTTGAAGGAGTAGCATCACATGGCGGCCGGGAATTTCGATATCAACGATCTGAAGCGCCGGATGGAAGGCGCGATCAATTCGCTCAAGCACGAACTGGGCGGGTTGCGCACCGGCCGTGCCGCGATCTCGATGGTCGAGCCGGTTCAGGTCGAGGCCTACGGCAGCCATATGCCGCTCAACCAGGTGGCGACCGTCAGTGTGCCGGAGCCGCGTCTGCTGTCGGTTCAGGTCTGGGACAAGTCGATGGTGAAGGCGGTCGAGACCGCGATCGTGAATTCCAATCTCGGCCTCAGCCCGGCGACCGAAGGCCAGGTCATCCGCTTGCGGATTCCCGAGCTCAACGAAGAGCGCCGCAAGGAACTCGTAAAGGTCGCGCACAAATATACCGAGGCCGCACGCGTTGCGGTTCGTCACGTGCGCCGTGATGGACTTGATGTCCTCAAAAAGCTCGAAAAGGATCACCAGATCTCCGAGGACGATGAGAAGCGCCTTTCGAACGAGGTTCAGAAGGTGACCGATGCTGCCATCGCTGACGTCGATAAGGCGCTCGCGACCAAGGAAAAAGAAATTCTCACCGTTTGAGAGATCGCGAATGTCGAACGGCGCCATGCCAAAGCCAGGAGAATCGGATCGTGCCGATGCGCCTCGGCATGTCGCGATCATCATGGACGGCAATGGACGCTGGGCGGCGGCGAGGGGATTGCCTCGCGCCGAGGGACACCGCCGCGGTGTCGATGCGCTGCGCAAGGTGGTAGGCGCATCGCACGAACTCGGGATTTCCTATCTCACGATCTTCTCGTTCAGTTCCGAGAACTGGTCACGGCCTGCGAGCGAGATCGGCGATCTGTTCGGCCTGCTGCGCCGCTTCATCCGTAACGATCTTGCGACGCTGCATGCTGACGGTGTCCGGGTCCGCGTCATCGGCGAACGCGGCGGACTCGAGTCCGATATCTGCGTGCTGCTCAACGAAGCCGAGGAACTGACGCGGAACAACACCCGGCTCACGCTCGTCGTGGCCTTTAATTACGGATCGCGGCAGGAGATCGCCAACGCAGCACAGCGGCTCGCGCGCGAAGTCGCCGAGGGCAAGCGCGATCCGGCAACGATCACCACCGATACGCTCGGCAGCTACCTGGATGCGCCGGACATTCCGGACCCCGATCTGATCATCCGCACCAGCGGCGAACAGCGCCTCTCGAATTTCCTGATGTGGCAGGCGGCTTACAGCGAACTGGTGTTTGTCCCGATTCACTGGCCGGACTTCGACAAGGCTGCGCTCGAAGGCGCGATTGCCGAATACGCGACCCGCGAACGCCGTTTCGGCGGGCTGGTCGCCAAAACCGGATCGTGAGCGGCGTGGCCCCGGAGACTCCAGCGACCGATACCGCGAAAGGATCGAGCAATCTCTACATGCGCGTCGTCGCGGCGCTGGTGCTTGCTCCGCTGACCATTGCCGTGGCCTGGATCGGCGGCTGGCCATGGACCTGCATCGTGATCGCGGCCGCGGCCTTGCTGTATTTCGAGTGGCTGATGATCGTCGGCGTCTCCGGCAATCGTCTGGTTGCGGCAACGGGAATAGCTGCGCTCGCTGTTGCGGGCATCTGTTTGATGACGCGACGGACGGATCTCGCATTCGGGATCGTGACTGTCGGAATTGTGCTGGCTGCGGGTCTCGCACGCGGACAGCGCGGATGGGTTGCAAGCGGACTGGTTTATGCGGCTGCCGCATTGATCGCTTCGATGATCGTGCGGCGCGACGCGGACTCTGGATTCGTCGCGCTGATGTTTGTTCTGCTCATTGTATGGGTGACCGACATCGGCGGTTACTTTGCGGGACGCGGCATTGGCGGGCCAAAACTCTGGCCGCGGGTCAGCCCTAAGAAAACATGGGCGGGCGCGATCGGCGGGCTGGTGCTCAGCCTCGTGATCGCGGCGGGATTCGCGCTGCTCGGTTTCGGCAAGATGCTTCCGCTGCTCCTGTTCGGCACCGTGCTGTCGATTGTCTCGCAGTTCGGCGACCTGTTCGAATCTGCGGTGAAGCGCCGCTTCGACGTCAAGGATTCGAGCCATATCATTCCCGGTCACGGCGGATTGCTGGACCGGCTCGACGGTTTCGTTGCGGCGATTGTTTTCGCTGCCTTTATTGGCTTTATGCGCGGCGGCCTCGATAGTGTCGGCCGCGGTTTCATGGTTTGGTGATCTGATGAACGCTGTTCCGTTGCGTAACAACAAGGCTGCGGCATCCGCCGTGCGGACCATTACGGTGCTGGGCGCCACGGGCTCCATCGGCGACAGCACGATGGATCTGCTGCGCGCGTCTCCCGAGCGCTACCAGGTCGAGGCGCTGACCGCCAACGGCAACGTCGAGGGACTTGCGAAACTCGCGAAGGAATTTGGTGCGCGGTTTGTCGCGGTAGCGGATGCCTCGAAGCTCGGGGAACTGCGCAACGCGCTCGCCGGAACCAACATTGCGTTTGGTGCTGGCGACAGCGCCATCATCGAGGCGGCGGAACGTCCAGCCGATTGGGTGATGGCGGCGGTGAGCGGCGCGGCGGGACTGAAACCTGCGCTTGCGGCCGCCGATCGCGGCGCGACGATTGCGCTCGCCAACAAGGAATGCCTTGTTTGCGCCGGCGATTTCTTCATGGATCGCGCCGCCAAGGCGGGCGCATGCATCCTACCGGCGGATTCCGAACACAACGCACTGTTTCAGGCGCTGGCATCTGGCAACCGCGAAGAACTGGTCCGCGTCATTATCACCGCCTCGGGCGGCCCGTTCCGCACCTGGAAGGCCGCCGACATCGCCCAGGCCACGCTGGCACAGGCGCTGAAGCACCCGAACTGGAGCATGGGCCAGAAGATTACCATCGATTCTGCGTCGATGATGAACAAGGGGCTGGAGGTTATCGAAGCCTCCTATCTGTTCGCCCTGTCACCGGATGAAATCGACGTGCTGGTGCATCCGCAGTCCATCGTTCACGGCATGGTCGAGTTTTCCGACCGTTCCGTCATGGCGCAGTTGGGAACGCCCGACATGCGGACGCCGATTGCGCATTGCCTCGGCTGGCCGGATCGCATCGTCGGACGTGCCGCGACGCTGGATCTCGCCAAAATCGGCTCGTTGACGTTCGAGGCGCCTGATTATGAGCGGTTCCCCGGATTGAAACTCGCCTATGACGCGCTGCGCACCGGCAATGGCGCAACCACCGTCTACAATGCGGCGAACGAAGTCGCCGTGGCCGCTTTCGTCGATCAGAGGATCCGGTTTGGCGGCATCGCGCAACTCGTCGAAGCCACCATGAACAACTGGGTTCGGGCAGGGAATCTCGCGCCGCTGACGTCGGCGGATGACGCGATTTCTGTTGACCATGACGCGCGAAATATAGCCGTCACCCTCTTGCCTCAAATTGCCTTAAAGGCATCCTAGATCGTTGGGGACCGGGCCGGGCGGCCTGCTGGTGAGGGATTGAGTTGTGGATTTTTTCCTGAATGGTTTCAATACGTTGAGTCATGGCCTGATCGGCTACATCATCCCCTTCCTCTTCGTCCTGACCATCGTTGTTTTCTTTCATGAACTTGGCCATTTCCTCGTCGCCCGCTGGGCCGGGGTGAAGGTCTTAACGTTCTCGCTTGGCTTCGGGCCGGAACTGTTCGGTTTCAACGACCGCCACGGCACGCGCTGGAAGGTGTCGGCGATTCCGCTCGGCGGGTACGTCAAGTTCTTTGGCGATGATTCCGAGGCAAGCACGCCGTCCTCCGAAACGCTCCAGACCATGACGGCTGAAGAGCGCAGTGTCAGTTTCCATCACAAGAAGGTTGGGCCGCGCGCAGCGATTGTGGCTGCTGGTCCGATCGCGAATTTCCTGCTCGCGATCGTCATTTTCGCGGCTCTCTTCACATTCTTCGGCAAGCCGAGCCAGACCGCACGCGTCGATTCCATCCAGGAAAACAGCGCGGCGTCCGCGGCCGGCTTCAAGCCTGGCGACGTCGTGACCGCGATCAACGGCGATGCGATCGAAAGCTTCACCGATATGCAGCGCCTCGTGAGCACCAAGGCGGGCACGCCGCTGGTCTTCACCGTCAAGCGCGGCGACGAGGTCGTGAAACTGACCGGAACGCCCCAGCTTCGCGAAATCAAGGACACCTTCGGCAACGTTCATCGGGTCGGCATTCTCGGAATCACCCGCGCAACGGGTCCCGGCGACACCGTCACCAAACCAGTGAATCCAGCGACCGCTGTTTGGCTGGGCGTCAAGGAGACATGGTTCGTTGTTGACCGCACCGTTGCCTATATCGGCGGAATCTTCACCGGCCGGGAGAATGCGGATCAGGTCGGGGGGCCGATTCGAATCGCCCAGATCTCCGGTCAGGTCGCCACCATCGGTCTCGCGGCGCTGATTCACCTCGCCGCGGTCCTTTCGGTCTCGATCGGCCTTCTCAACCTGTTTCCGGTCCCGCTTCTCGATGGCGGGCACCTTTTGTTCTATGCCGTCGAAGCGGTGCGGGGAAAGCCGTTGTCGGAGCGCTCGCAGGAGCTGGGTTTCCGGGTGGGGCTGGCGCTTGTGCTGATGTTGATGATCTTCGCGACTTACAACGACATCCTGCATTTGGCCGCGTCCTGATTGCGGCTTTTTTACAAGCGTGGCCGATCAGCAACGTCTTGTTGGGAAATTGGAATTGCGCTGCGAAAGGACGTTTGCCCGTTAGGCAAAATTGGCTACAAGCAGTGCAATATTTGGGGAATCTCCCGGCCCGGCAACGGACCGGCTTTGGAATGACAAGGGCGCCTGGCGCATGATGGTTGGATTGCGAGTGCTACGGGGCGGTTTGACCGCCGCCCTGATCATGATTGCTTTGCCGGTCGCCGCTGTGGCGACGGCCTCGCTCGTATCGTCGCAGGCTGTTGCCCAGACCGCGGCTTCCATTGGCGTGGAAGGCAACCGCCGGATCGAAGCCGATACCATCCGTTCCTATTTCAAGCCGGGTCCCAGCGGGCGCCTCGACAGCGCGCGTATCGATGACGGCCTGAAGGCTCTGATCGAGACCGGCCTGTTCCAGGACGTGAAGATCAACCAGGCCGGCGGCCGGCTGGTCGTCGTGGTCGTAGAGAATCCTGTCATTGGCCGGGTCGCCTTCGAAGGCAACAAGAAGGTCAAGGACGAGCAGCTTTCGGCGGAAGTTCAGTCCAAGGCTCGCGGAACCCTGTCGCGGGCGATGGTTCAGTCAGATACCGCGCGCATCACCGAAATCTATCGCCGCAACGGCCGTTACGACGTCAAGGTCGAGCCCAAGATCATCGAGCAGCCGAACAATCGCGTCGATCTGGTCTTCGAGATCACCGAAGGCGTAAAGACCGGCGTGAAGTCGATCGAGTTCGTCGGCAACCAGGCCTATTCGGCCTACCGCCTGCGGGACGTGATCAAGACCCGTGAAACCAACTTCCTCAGCTTCCTCGGTTCCAACGACACCTATGATCCGGACCGCATCGAGGCCGATCGCGACATTCTGCGCAGGTATTACCTCAAGAACGGCTATGCCGACGTCCAGATCGTCGCCGCGCTGACGGAGTATGATCCTGAGCGCAAGGGCTTCCTCGTGACCTTCAAGATCGAGGAAGGCCAGCAGTACCGTGTCGGTTCTGTCGACTTCCAGTCCAGCATCGCTTCGCTCGACGGCAACTCGTTCCGCAGCCTGTCGCGCGTCAGCGTGGGCTCGGTCTACAACGCCGAAGCCGTTGAAAAATCGGTTGAGGAGATGTCGATCGAAGCGTCGCGGCGCGGTTATGCTTTCGCGACGGTGAAGCCGCGCGGCGACCGCAATTTCGAAGCGCACACTGTTTCGATCGTGTTTGCGATCGACGAAGGTCCGCGCGTCTACATCGAGCGAATCAACGTTCGCGGCAATACGCGAACCCGCGATTACGTTATCCGCCGCGAGTTCGATATCTCGGAAGGTGACGCGTACAACCGCGCGCTGGTCGATCGCGCCGAGCGACGCCTCAAGAACCTCGACTACTTCAAGACCGTCAAGGTCAACTCCGAGCCAGGCTCGTCAACCGATCGCGTGGTTCTGAACGTCGACCTTGAAGAGAAATCGACCGGCGACTTCTCGGTGTCCGGCGGTTATTCAACCGCGGACGGTTTCCTCGGCGAAGTCAGCATCTCGGAGCGTAACCTGCTGGGCCGTGGCCTCTATGCAAAGGCGTCCGTACAGTACGGCCAGCGCACGCAAGGCTACTCGCTCTCGTTCGTCGAGCCGTATCTGCTCGGCTACCGCGTCGCGCTGGGTCTCGACTTCTATCAGCGCAAGCAACTCGCTTCGAACTATGTATCGTATGACTCGAAGACGATCGGCTTCAGCCCGCGTCTCGGCTTCCAGCTGCGTGAAGATTTGAACCTGCAGTTGCGCTACTCGATCTCGCGGCAGGAAATCACGCTGCCGGCATACTTGCAGAATTGTAATAATGCAGACGGCACGCTGGGATACTATCCAACCCCTGGTTTCATCAATGCCGGTGGACCGGCGGGTTCTATCCCTGGAGCCACCTACCCTGGTCCGTTCAGCGGGGCGATTGGCGGAAACAACTGTTTGGCCGACGGCGAAGCTTCGGTCGCTGTGAAGCAGGGACTTTCCAAGGGGCCGGTTGTTACCTCGGCGGTGGGCTACACGCTCGCCTACAACACCCTCGACAACAACAAGGATCCAACCAGCGGTATCCTCGCGACTCTCAACCAGGATTTCGCGGGTGTTGGCGGCGACGTGAGCTACCTGAAGACGACGGGCGACGTGAAGCTCTATACGCCGGTCGTGGCGGACATTGTCGGCGTGCTGCGTCTCCAGGGTGGTGTGCTCAATGATACCGGCAAGGGTATCCGCATGCTGGATCACTTCCAGATGGGACCGAATCTTGTGCGCGGCTTCGCGCCGGTTGGCATTGGCCCGCGTGATATCAGCAACTTTGCAACGACGGGCTATGGCGATGCGCTGGGTGGTACCAAGTACTGGGGCGCTTCGGCTGAGTTGCAGATGCCGTTCTGGTTCCTGCCCAAGGAAGTTGGTCTGAAGGGCGCGATCTATGCCGACGCCGGTTCGGTGTTTGGCTATGAGGGGGTGACGTCGCTTTCGGGCGCTTCATGTAATCAATCGCCTCTGCTGAATGCCCAAAATCAGTGCCTCCAGATCGGCGCCGACAATGGCTTGATCCGGACCTCGGTCGGCGTCGGCTTGATCTGGCAGTCGCCATTCGGACCGCTGCGCTTCGATTATGCGATCCCGCTGTCCAAGAGCCAGTACGACCGGACACAGGAATTCCGGTTCGGTGGCGGCACGTCATTCTGAGCTCATAAAGAGCTCGCACTTCGAAATAGCGGGTTCCAGCCATCCGGCTGGGACCCGCTCGACTGTTTTGTTACAGGCATTTTCCTTCTGCGGTCCGGAGTTCGAGTCGCGGGAAAGTGCATTTCCCTGACCGCGGCGGATGGAATGACGCAGAGGACATTCTTTAAACGTCCTTCACCGGTGACGCTGGCAGACCTTGCCGCGTTGACCGGAGCCCAAATCGCCGACCAATCGCGTGCTGATAAGGTCATTGCGGGAGCGGCGTCGCTCGATCGTGCCGGCCCCGGTCACCTGACGTTCTGCGAAAACAAGAAGTACGCCGGACAACTTGAGCAGACGCACGCCGGCGCGTGTCTGGTGAACGAGCGCCTGGAGGGCAGCGTTCCCCCGCATGTCGCGGTTCTGCGCGTCGCGGAGCCTTACAAGGCCTTCGTCACGGCGATGCGCGCCCTCTATCCCGATACGTTGCGGCCTGCCTCGTGGTTCGACAACAGCGGGGTCGCGGCGGGCGCCGTGGTGCATCCCTCGGCGTATCTCGAGGACGACGTGGTGGTCGATCCGCTGGCCGTGATCGGACCTGACGTCGAAATCGGATCGGGAACCGTGATCGGGTCAGGCGCGGTGATCGGGGCGGGGGTCCGGATCGGCCGGGATTGCAATATCGGCCCGAACGCGTCGGTTCTTTGCGCGCTGATCGGGAACGAGGTCATCATCCATCCAGGCTGCCGGATCGGCCAGGACGGGTTTGGATACCTGATGGGTGCGAAGGGCCATCTGAAGGTGCCGCAGGCCGGGCGGGTTATCATCCAGAACGGGGTCGAGATCGGCGCGGGCTGCACCATCGACCGCGGCGCGCTCAATGACACCGTGATCGGCGAGGGCAGCAAGATCGACAACCTTGTCCAGATCGGTCACAACGTGACCATCGGGCGGAATTGCATCGTCGTCAGCCAAAGCGGAATCGCGGGCAGTACAACGCTCGGTGATGGCGTCGTCCTCGGGGCGAGAACCGGCGTGAGCGATCATGCGACCATCGGCTACGGCGCGCAGATTGCAGCACGAAGCAGTGTACTCGGAGACGTCCCGCCGGGCGCGCGCTGGGGCGGTTCGCCGGCCAAGCCGATCAAGCAGTTCTTTCGCGAGCTGTTTGAGGTGGAGCGCCTCGGCAGGGAAGGCAGCGGGAAATCGAAATCGAAGCCGTCCGGTTCGGGCGACGGGGAACAGACATAATGGACGAGCAGGCACCAATCACCATCGAGGCCGTGGACATCGGGCAGATTCTGAAAACGCTGCCGCATCGCTATCCCATGCTGCTGATCGACCGGGTGATCGACATTCGCAAGGACTTCAGCGGCATCGGCATCAAGAACGTCTCCGCCAACGAACCGCAATTCCTGGGGCATTTCCCCGGCCGCCCGATCTATCCGGGCGTGCTGATGATCGAAGGCATGGCGCAGACCGCTGGCGTGATCGGCATGCTGTCGACCGAGACCGACCGTCCGACGGCCGTCTATTTCCTGACCATCGACAAGTGCAAATTTCGCAAGCCGACAAAGCCGGGCGACATCATCCATTATCATATGAAGCTGGTTACGCGGCGGCGGGACATGTGGTGGTTTCACGGCGACGCCAAGGTCAACGGTGAGATCGTCGCCCAGGCCGACGTCGGTGCGATGCTGGCCGACTGACGTGCCTTGTCATCATGCGTAACAATTCATGACCATGACCGCGCCATCTTTCATCCGGGATGGCGGATCGGGTTCGTTATAAAAGTGTCGTATCGTCTGCGCGGTCCGGTTTTCGGCTGAGCGAAAGGTATGTTGACAAGAGGGGCTGATGAGCAAGATCGATCCAACGGCGCGAATTGAGGACGGAGCCGTGATCGGCGACGGTGTCTCGATCGGGCCTTACTGCATCGTGGGATCGAACGTGACGATCGGCCCGGACTGCAAGCTGCACGCTCATGTCAACGTCAGCGGCCACACCACGCTCGGTGCCGGCTGCACGGTCTTTCCATTCGCGTCGCTCGGAATGGCGCCGCAGGATCTCGGCTATCGCGGCGAACCGACGACGCTCGACATCGGGGAGGGCTGCATCATCCGCGAGAGCGCGACCATGAATGTCGGCACCGTCAAAGGCGGCGGCAAGACGCGCGTCGGCAAGCGCGGTTTCTTCATGGCGTATTCCCATATCGGCCACGACTGTCTTGTCGGAGACAATGTGATCTTCGCCAACAGCGCGACGCTGGGCGGTCATTGCGAGATCGGCGATTTTGTTTATTTCGGCGGCCTGTCGGCGGCCCATCAGTTCGTCCGGATCGGGCATCAGGCCATGATCGGCGGTGTCTCCGGTCTGCGTCACGACGTCATTCCATACGGACTTGCGAGCGGCCAGTTCGCGCATCTCGAAGGCATGAATGTCGTCGGCATGCGCCGTCGCGGTTTCACACGCTCTCGCCTGAAAGTCGTGCGGGACTTCTACCAGCAGCTTTTCCACGGCGGCGGCATTTTCGCCGAGCGGCTTGAAGCTTTGCGGCCGATGGCGAGTGCTGATCCTGCAATCTCGGAAATTTTGACGTTTATCGATGCGGGGGACAACCGGCCTCTTTGCATGGCGCACAACAATCCCAACAAGCCCTCCGAGCGCGCTCACCTCGAAAACCGATGATGACAGCTCCCGCATTGTCCTCGACAGTCGGCATCGTTGCGGGAAGCGGTGTGCTGCCGTTTTCGGTCGCGGAGTTGCTGCGGGCGCGGGGGATCGCGCCGTTTCTGTTTGCGATCCGCGGATTCTGTGACCCCGAGCGTGTCGCGCAGTATCCTCATCACTGGGTCGCGCTCGGTCAGGTCGGCCGGCTGACCCGCCTGATGCGCTCCGAAGGCTGCCGCGATATCGTCTTCATTGGCGGATTGGTGCGCCCGGCATTGTCGGAAATCCGTCTCGACTGGGGCACGCTGCGCGCCATTCCCGCGATTGCGGCGGCGCTGCGCGGCGGCGACGATCATCTCCTGACGGGCGTCAGCCGTATTTTCGAGCGCCATGGAATTCGTGTCGTCGGTATCAAGGATGTTGCTCCCGAACTTCTGATGCCTGAGGGCAGCCTCACACGCCGCGTGCCCGATGCCGAGGCCATCGCCGATATCGCCAAGGCGCGTGAACTGATGCGGGCGATCAGTCCTTTCGACGTCGGTCAGGGCGTCGTCGTGATCGACGGCCACGTGGTGGCTGTTGAAGATATCGAAGGCACTGACGGACTTCTGGCGCGGGTGACGCGGCTGCGCGCGGAGAAAAGAATTCGCGCCAAACCGGGACGCGGCGTGCTGGTGAAAATGCCCAAGGCACAGCAGGATTTGCGTTTTGATCTTCCGACGCTCGGTCCGAAGACCATTGAGGGTGTCATTGCCGCCGGGCTGGCAGGCATCGGCACCGTTGCCGGTCACACGCTCGTCGCCGAGGCGGATGTGATGATCGCGAAGGCCGATCAGGCCGGGCTCTTCGTTACGGGATTGCCGCTGTGAGCGCCGGCGGGGCTGATGCGCGTAAGCCTCCGACGATATTTCTGATCGCGGCTGAGGAATCCGGCGACCGGCTCGGTTCAGGCTTGATCAAGGCCTTGCGCGAGCGGTTAGGGCCGGCAGCGAACATCGTCGGGGTTGGCGGTCGTCACATGGCCGAGCAGGGGATGATGTCTGTCGTCCCGATCGACGAACTCGCGATCATTGGTTTTATGGCCATCCCGAAGCGGTTGCCGGTGATCCTTCGCCGCATTCGTGAGGCGACGGACGAAGTCCTAAAACAGCGGCCTGACGTTCTGGTTATCATCGACAGCCCGGATTTCACTCATCGCGTGGCCCGTCGCGTGCGCGCTCAAGATCCGTCAATTCCGATTGTTGATTACGTCTCGCCAACGGTGTGGGTGTGGCGGCCGGGACGTGCGCGGAAAATGCGCGCTTATGTCGACCGGATTCTGGCCGTTCTGCCGTTCGAGCCCGAGGTTCACCGCAAGCTGGGCGGCCCGCCGTGCACCTATGTCGGCCATCCTCTGCTGAATGAACTCGATACGTTGCGGCCGGCTGCGCAGGAACTGGCGCGCCGGTCGGCCCCGCCGCCGTTGCTTTTGGTGCTACCGGGAAGCCGACGCAGCGAGATCAAACGCAACATGGCGGTCTTCGGCGACACGCTGCGCCTGTTGCGCGCGCAAGGCATTGCGTTCGAGCCAGTGCTGCCGACGGTGCCCGGTTTGCTGGAGAGCGTCCGCGCCGCCGCTGCGGACTGGCCGGTGCAGCCGCGTATTGTTGTCAGCGACGACGACAAGAAGGCTGCTTTCAGAACGGCGCGCGCTGCGCTGGCGAAATCCGGGACGGTGACGCTCGAACTGGCGCTGGCGGGTGTGCCGATGGTGACGGCCTATCGCGTCACTGAGCTTGAAGCTTTCGTCGCGCGCCGCGTGATCCAGACGTCATCGATCATTCTGGCGAATCTCATTCTCGGAGAGAATGTGATCCCGGAATTCCTGCAACAGGATTTCACGGCGGAGAATCTTGCGCCTGCATTGCGGGATGTTCTTGAAGATACCCCGGCGCGGCAACGCCAGGTGGACGCGTTCGCCCGGCTGGAAGAAATCATGTCCACGGGCGGCAAGCGGCCCAGCGAGCTTGCGGCGGACAACGTCATCGCGATACTACGCTGACGTCTCGTTATCGCTGCAACGAAAAAGGCCGGTGCGATGCACCGGCCTTTTTACTGTGTATGGTGTCGCGCTTACTTGCGCTTGTCGATCCCGACATAATCGCGGGACGTCGCGCCGGAGTAGAGCTGGCGCGGACGGCCAATCTTCTGCTGCGGATCCTGAATCATCTCACTCCACTGGCTGATCCAGCCCACGGTGCGGGCGACCGCGAACAGCACGGTGAACATCGAGGTCGGGAAGCCCATCGCCTTCAGGGTGATGCCCGAATAGAAGTCGACGTTCGGATACAGCTTGCGCTGGATGAAGTATTCGTCGCTCAGCGCGATCTTCTCGAGTTCCATGGCGACGTGAAGCAGCGGGTCGTTCTGGTGGCCGGTCTCCGCCAGCACCTTGTGACACATCTGCTGCATGATCTTCGCGCGCGGATCGTAGTTCTTGTACACGCGGTGACCGAAGCCCATCAGGCGAACGGTGCTGTTCTTGTCCTTCACCTTGGCGATGAATTCCGGAATCTTGTCCACGGTGCCGATGTCGGCCAGCATTTGCAGCGCAGCTTCATTGGCGCCGCCGTGCGCAGGTCCCCACAGGCAGGCGATGCCGGCGGCGATACAGGCGAACGGGTTGGCACCCGACGAGCCGGCGATGCGCACGGTCGAGGTCGATGCGTTCTGTTCGTGGTCGGCGTGAAGAATGAAGATCTTGTCCAGCGCTTCGGCCATCACCGGATTTACCTTGTACTCTTCACAAGGCACGCTGAAGCACATCTGCAAGAAGTTCGAGGCGTAATCGAGCGAGTTCTTCGGATAAACGAAGGGCTGGCCGATGTTGTACTTGTAGGCCATCGCGGCGAGCGTCGGAATCTTCGCGATCATGCGCATCGAGGCAATCATGCGCTGCGTCGGATCGGAGATGTCGGTGGAGTCGTTGTAGAAGGCGGCGAGGGCGCCGACAGAAGCAACCATCACGGCCATCGGATGCGCGTCGCGGCGGAAGCCCTGGAAGAAGCGGGCCATCTGCTCGTGGACCATCGTGTGACGGGTCACGCGGTTGTCGAAATCTTCCTTCTGGGCCTTGGTCGGCAGCTCGCCGTACAGCAGCAGATAGCAGGTTTCGAGGAAATCGCCCTTCTCGGCGAGCTGTTCGATCGGATAGCCGCGATACAGCAGGATGCCTTCGTCGCCATCGATATAGGTGATCTTGGATTCGCAACTGCCGGTCGACGTGAAGCCGGGGTCGTAGGTGAACATCCCGGTCTGCGCGTAGAGCTTGCTGATGTCGATGACATCGGGTCCGACCGTGCCGGACAAAACCGGGAAATCGACGGTCTTCCCCTCGACCGTCAGCGTTGCTTTTTTGGTGTTGGTCTTTGCATCCATCGTGAAGTCCCCGGTAAGTGTGGCTCAGGGCGAGTGGCGCTTACGGCCATATAGGGGCCTAGGCGCTTTATTCCAGAAGAGTGGCCCGAATGGGTAGCTTATTGCTGTGTGCGCTGCAAGATAGGTAGGCCGCACCTAAAGTTTGGGCAGCCCTGCGTTGGCGTTTGTTATCCCAGGGCCTGATCCTGAAGGCGTTCAAGGCAGGTTTGCCGCCCCAGCACCGCCAGAACGTCGAAAATCCCCGGGGAAGTGGTCCGCCCGGTCAGCGCGACACGCAAAGGCTGTGCGATTGCCCCGAGCTTGAGGTTCTTTGCGTCCGCAAAGGTTCGCATGGCCGCCTCGGCGGTTTCGGCGGTCCAGGGATTGATCGCTTCCAGTGCCGAACGAAGTTCCCCGATCAGTTGGCGCGTTTCGGGCGTGAGCACGGCAGCCGCCTTGGGCTCCATTTCGAGCGGGCGGTCGGCGAAGATAAAATTGGAACTGTCGACCAGTTCGAGAAGCGTCTTGGCGCGCTCTTTCAGGCCCGGCATGGCGGCCAGCAGTTGAGCACGGGTCGTGTCGTTCAGCTTGGCCTGGATGGCCGCGCCCTCGGGAATGAACTGAAGCACATCCTCGAAGCTCGCCAGCAGCGCCTTGTCGTCGGCATTGCGGATATAGTGGCCGTTGAGATTTTCGAGCTTGGCGAAATCGAACCGCGCCGCGGAACGACCGATGGCCGGCAGATCGAATTCCTGGATCATCTCCTCGGTGGAGAAAATTTCCTGATCGCCATGGCTCCAGCCGAGCCGCACCAGATAGTTCCGCAGCGCTTCCGGCAGATAGCCTTTGGCGCGGTACGCATCGACGCCAAGCGCGCCGTGCCGCTTGGAGAGTTTCGATCCGTCGGGACCGTGGATTAACGGAATGTGAGCCATCACCGGAACGGTCCAGCCGAGCGCATCGTAGATGTGTTTCTGGCGCGCCGCGTTGATCAGATGGTCGTCGCCGCGAATGACATGGGTGACGGCCATATCATGATCGTCCACCACCACGGCGAGCATATAGGTGGGGTTGCCGTCGGATCGCAGCAGCACGAGGTCGTCGAGATTTTCGTTCTGCCAGACGACGCGGCCCTGAACCTGATCCTCGATCACCGTTTCGCCGGTCTGGGGCGCGCGGAGCCGGATCACAGGCTTGGCGCCGGCCGGCGCCTCGGACGGATCGCGGTCACGCCAGCGGCCGTCGTAGCGGATGGCACGGCCCTCGGCCTTGGCGGCCTCGCGCATCTGCGTCAGTTCCTCCGCGGTCGCGTAGCAACGATAGGCCTTGCCTTCAGCCAGCAACTGCTCGGCGACTTCACGATGCCGTGCGGCGCGAGTGAACTGATAGACCGTCTCGTCGTCCCATTCGATGCCGAGCCATTTCAGTCCATCGAGAATGGCCTCGATGGCCGCATCGGTCGAGCGTTCGCGATCGGTATCCTCAATCCGCAGCAGCATCTTGCCGCCGCGCTTGCGCGCATAGAGCCAGTTGAACAGCGCGGTGCGCGCGCCGCCGATGTGGAGGAAGCCGGTCGGGGATGGCGCAAAGCGGGTAACGACAGTTTCGGTCATTTCAGGCGGTTCGATCGATCTCGGGGAGGGTTATCGGCGGGGCGTTTATCACAACATCGGCACAGTGTCTCAGCACGAATTACAGGGGAATTAAGACGCTTCCCGGTGCCCGGATGCGGAGCTCGCCAGCGCAAAAGCCCGGTCTGGCCAGCTCCGGGCGGCACTTGGCGTGGCCTCCCGGATTTGGCACATAGGGCCCAGCTTGAAAGGGTAAAAATGTCTGACGAATCGCCTTCGACTGTGGGCCGCGACTTCATCCGCGATATTGTTGCCGAAGATCTGGCTTCGGGGCGCGAAAAAGGTGTGGTGACCCGCTTTCCGCCAGAACCCAACGGGTACCTGCATCTTGGTCATGCCAAATCGATCTGCTTGAACTTCGGGATCGCCGAGGAGTTCGGCGGGCGCTGCCATCTGCGCTTCGACGACACCAATCCGACCAAGGAAGAACAGGAATACATCGACGCGATCGAGCGCGATGTGCGCTGGCTTGGCTTCGACTGGGGCGAACATCTCCATTTCGCGTCCGATTATTTCGAGCAGCTTTACGCGTGGGCGCAGGATCTGATCCGCGCCGGCAAGGCCTATGTCGACGACCAGACGCAGGAAGAGATCCGGCTGACCCGCGGGACCCTGACCGAGCCGGGACAGAACAGCCCGTTCCGCAACCGCTCGGTGGAGGAAAATCTCGACCTGTTCGCCCGCATGCGCGCGGGCGAGTTTCCCAACGGCACCCGCGTGCTGCGCGCCAAGATCGATATGACGTCGGGTAACATCAATCTGCGCGACCCGGTGCTGTACCGTATTCTGCACGCGCATCATCCGCGCACGGGCGACGCGTGGAGCATCTATCCGAGCTACGATTTCGCGCACGGACAGTCCGACGCGATCGAGCACATCACGCATTCGATCTGCACGCTGGAATTCGAGGATCACCGTCCGCTCTACGACTGGTGCCTTGAAAACCTGCCGGTGCCGTCGCGGCCGCATCAGTACGAGTTCGCCCGGCTCAACGTGACCTACACGCTGCTGTCCAAGCGCGTGCTCACCGAACTCGTGCGCGGCGGACATGTATCCGGCTGGGACGATCCGCGCATGCCGACGCTTGCGGGCTTGCAGCGGCGCGGCATTCCGGCGGAAGCGCTGCGCGAATTCGTCAAGCGCATCGGCGTGGCCAAGGCCAACAGCACCGTCGACATCGGCATGTTCGATTTCGTGGTGCGCGAGGTGTTGAACAAGACCGCGCCGCGCCGCATGGCCGTGCTGAACCCGCTCAAGGTGGTGATCGAGAATTACCCCGAGGGACAGATCGAAAAGCTTGAAGCCGTCAACCATCCCGATGATCCGTCGCAAGGCACGCGGCAGATTCCGTTTGGCCGGGAACTTTACATCGAGCGCGACGACTTCATGGAAGACCCGCCGAAGAAGTTCTTCCGCTTGGCGCCGGGCCGCGAAGTGCGGCTGCGCTACGGCTATTTCATCACCTGCCGCGAGGTCATCAAGAACGCGGCGGGAGAGGTCGTCGAACTGCGTTGCACCTACGATCCGGCAACCAAGGGCGGCAACGCGCCCGACGGACGCAAGGTGAAGGCGACGATCCATTGGGTGAGCGCGGCGGAAGCGGTCCCGGCGGAAGTGCGGCTTTACAATCTGCTGTTTGCGACACCGCAGCCGGAAGCAGCGAACTTCGCCGCGCAAATCAATCCGCAGTCGCTCGAAGTCGTCACCGGCATGCTGGAGCCCGCGCTGGCGAGCGACAACTTCGGCGGCGCCATTCAGTTCGAGCGGCAGGGATATTTCTGCCGCGACAAGGACTCCGCGCCGGGCAAGCTGGTCTTCAACCGCACCGTCGGATTGCGCGATACCTGGGCCAAGGTCTCCGCGGGTTAGGTCTTCATCCAGTGAGCGCGAGCACCAAAGCCAGGTGCTCGCGGCGCAATTGTCCTGCGTATTCCGTATCCGTTCCGCTGTTCAGTCCGATCGCTTCCGCTAGCATTGCAGGAGCGATGCCGGAGCAGCGCGATGGCGGGCGGGGGCGAGGAGCGGGAGCGATCCCAAGGCCGGGCGGGCCGGGCCATCGGTCGAGCTATTTCTTGGCCGCCGCGCAGTGCCGTGCCTGCCGGGGCCACCGATCTCACGGAAGGCGTATCGGCATTTCTGACGAGGAAGGTCCGGAGCTGGGTCGCGGCGGAAGCCGGACCGGGCCGTTTGCTCCCGTGGGTGCCGGTCGCGTTCGGCGCGGGGATTGCGATCTACTTCGCGGCAGACCGCGAGCCCGTGGCATCGGTTGCCGCTGCGACGGCGCTCGCGTTCTGTGTCGCGGCATTCGTCGCGCGACGAAGCCGCATCTTTCCCTTGGTGGTGATGCTGGCCGCATTGTCCGCAGGCTTTGCGACAGCCGCACTGAAGACCGCGCGCGTCGCCCATGGCGTACTGGCGCGCCCGATGTTTTCCGTGACCATGAAGGGTTTTGTTGAGACCCGTGACGAGCGCGAGCGCACCGATCGCTTTGTGCTGCGTGTAGAAGAGATGGAGTCGCCGCGCGGCGGGATCAAACTCGAGCGCGTGCGGCTGTCGGTCAAAAAGGGGACCGCGCCTGCCGTCAGCAGCTTCGTCGAGTTGAAGGCGCGGTTGCTGCCGCCGCTCTCGCCATTGCGTCCGGGGAGCTACGATTTCGGACGCGATATGTATTTTCAAGGCATTGGCGCGTCGGGCTTCGCCATGGGCGCGATCAAGACCGTCGAGGCGCCGCGCAGCGGCGGCACCTATCTGCGCTATGCCGCCACGATGCAGGGCATGCGCGATGCCATCGACGCGCGGATTCGCAGTGTGCTCAGCGGCGACAATCGCGCCATCGCGACAGCTTTGCTCACCGGGCGGCGCGACGCGATTTCCGCGCCGGTCAATGACGCCATGTTCATTTCCGGACTCGGTCATGTGCTGTCGATTTCCGGCTATCACATGGCGGTGGTGGCGGGCGTGGTGTTCTTCGCGGTGCGCGCGCTGTTGGCGCTGTTCCCCGCGCTCACCGTGACGTTTCCGATCAAGAAATGGTCGGCCGTTGCGGCGCTGATTGCCGCGGCGTTCTATCTGCTGCTGTCGGGCACGGAGGTTGCCACGCAACGCTCCTTCTTCATGACCGCGGTGGTGTTGATTGCGGTGATGGTGGATCGGCGCGCGATCACGTTCCGCACACTCGCAGTCGCCGCCATGATCGTGCTGCTGATCGCACCGGAAGCGCTGGTGCATCCGAGTTTCCAGAACTTCGATGCGGTCTTTCACAAGGCTAATGGCAGATGAAAAATTGCTTGATATTTCAGCTATTTATTGCGGGTAGGTAGGCATGTCGCCGTGAACAAAATCCGATCAAAAACCGCCAAAAATCCGGAATTGGCGTCCAAAAGTCCCGGAATAAGTCCCGGACTGATTCTTCCTGTTCATTCCCCGTTCCCAGTGCCCCAAAACCGGGCCACCATGCGTTTCGACGAGGCCACGGCTATATCGCATAGTCGGGTCGACAGGCCATCCTACTGGGCTTAAAATCGGTCCTCGCAATGACCCAAATCCGCCCCACAAACCACCCTGTCAGGAAGCTCGGCCCGGCCCGGTACCGGCAAGGGAAGATACTGTCTCTTTCCTTCATTCAGGCCGTCGCCCGCGCGGACATGGAGATCGATCTGGCGGCGCTCCCGCCACTGATCTCCGGAGGCGACCGGAAGGCCCGCAAGAAGGCGGCCGACGAACAGCGCAGCTCGTTTCGCGCGCCCCGGCGCGTGCCGCGGAATCCATGGCTTGCGGCCTACGGCTCGCTGGCGGTGACGTGCAGCCATTGCGGCCACGGCATGCTGATCGACGACGAGTTCGACGAGGCAGCCTTCGCTGAGCTTCCCTGCGACCGCTGCCACAGGCCGGTGATGTGAGGCATCAAAATGCAAAAATGGCCCCGCAGCGCCGAAGCGCCACGGGGCCATGATCAATGATAAAACCCGCCACCAGGGCCGGTTGATGTGGTACTGATTTCGCGATTCAGAGGAGCTACGATGAAAAACTGGCTGAAGAACCTCTATGCGGACGCGGGCATATCGTTATTTATGCTTTTCGTCGCCTTGGGAGGGGCCTCGATCTTCGGGGTTGTTCTTTTTTTCATTGTGGGCGCAGAGGCCGCGGGGAAAATTCCGACCCGATGGGCTGCTGCTCTTATGTTTACGATAGCGTTTCTGATTATTATCGGAGTCGTGACGTACGTGCGGCGAATGGAATTGCCGAAGCAATAGCGTCAGCCGGGCGGCTTGCCGATCCCGAGGAACGTGTAGAGAATCCAAGAGACGCCGGCGAAAAATGCGCCGACGCCGAACCAGACGATCTTGCCGAGGCTTTTCATGCCTTCGGTCCGCCACCGATCCTGCTGGACCTGCTTGATCACCGGCTTGATCTCGTCGGTCACTTCCTTTTTCAGCGCGGCGACTTCCGTCTTGGTCTCGATCTGCTGGCGGCTCAGCTGGTTCATGCCCTCGTGCAGCTGGCGTCGGCCTTCAGTGGCAACGACTTCCTGCTGCTGCCACGTATTGGTCAGTCTGGTCACGGCCTCGCGGAGCGCGCCGATCTCCGAAGACATCTTCATTTCGGCTTCAGTCAAAGCACCATCCCCCGCCATTTGCGGCCGATAGAGAAACGCCGGGACCGCGCGAACGATCCCGGTGCGGTGATCAGGTCGAGCCGGCCGAGGCGGCCGCGTCTTCAGCTTTGGCCGCGGCAAGAGCGGATTGGAAGTCCGCATCGTACTGCGCACTCAACGCATCGAGCGCAGCCCACTGTTCCTCGGTGATGTCCCCGCTGTCTTTCAGCGCGGTGATGATGTTCAGTACGCTTGGCAGAAGATCCTTGTAGCCCTCTACGAGTATCGGGATCAGAGCGATCAGGAGATCGATGGCCTTGGCGATCGCGGACGACGTCGCGCCTGGCGCTACCTGCTGCAGCAGCGCGATGAGATTGAGAATGACGGCTTGCATGGGACAAAGTCCTTCGAGTTTGAGGATCTAGGTGCGGTCGGTCAGGAGTCGGTGTTGATGTTGTATGCCGCCATCACCTTCTTCATGGCCGCAGTCGCTGCGACGAGCGAGTTGTAAAGGCCCGCATCTGCCACGGTGCCGGGGTTGGCCTTCATCCATTCGCGCATTGCGTTGCGCGCCGCGATGCCGGTTTCGAACGGCTGCTCGACGGCGGCCGCGAAGCCCAGCGGACGGCACAACGGCTGCTGTTTCGGGCAAAGCGGCTGCCGGAGCGCAACGGTGACCGAAGCCTCAGCCGCGTTGAAGACGTTGATCGCGACGTATGCGGTCTTGCTCTTGATCTTGACGCCGCCGACGACGTCAGCCGCGTTCGAGACGAAGTCTTTGGTTTCCTGCCATTCCTTGGCGCATCCGCCGAGCGGACCGGCCACCACAAGCAACGCGGCGACAACGGCGAAAGCACGGACGAACCGGCTGGCATGGCGCAAGGTCAGCAATCTATCGAGATACATGGTGCTGTCTTTCTGTGTGAGAAACGAAAAAATTGCCCCGCCTAAGCGGGGCCTTGTCGATCAAGCTGCTGGCGGCTTCACACCGTTGAGGAGGCCAGCAACCAGCGTGCCCACCGCCCCGGCGAGGGTCAGGATGGTCTGCGCGGTGGATGGGTCATTGAGGAACGTGGCAAGCGCGCTCTTACCGAATGCGCCTGCGACAATCGCGGCAACAGAAAGAGCCGCGGTTACGGTGCCAGGAGTTACGTATTTCATGTTCGTTCTCCGATGAGGTGATGCAGGAAGATTGAAGGTCGAGCTTTAAGCTTCGCTCGAGACTGGCTTGCCCGCCGTCGTGATGATCGGCAGGTTCTTCATTCCGGTGAGGGCAGGGAGCGGCGCATTCTTCGGCCAGTAGAAACCGACGAACACGTCCTCGCGGTACGGCGACACGTTGACCATGTCGTTCTGGTTGCCGCCTGAGCAGGCGAGGGTGTTGGGGTTTTAGTCGCTCGGGAGGCCGCGCTTCTTCAGCTCGGCCAGGATTGCGGGAATGGTCTCAACCGTGCCGGCTTTGCCATCATCCTTGAGACCGTGTTCTCTCTGGAAAGCGCGCGTCGCCGTGCGCGTTTCGGTGCCAATCACGCCGTCCTCATCGAGCGGCGGCTTCCAGCCAAGCCGGTTGAGCGATCGCTGCAACCAGTCGGCGTCGTACACGACCTCGACCTCGCTTTCTTTTGGAAACGATATTGTCTTGTCGAGTTGCATCATTGCCAGGATGAGGCCGGCGCAACCGAGCTGCTTGTCGATCGTGTTCGGGTCGAACACACCGTCGGCGATGTACTTGCCGCGAACATACTGGTCGGTGCCGGACCAGATGTACGCGCTCGGCCGCCCCATGCGCGCGTAGCCGGTGCCGTTGAAGCGCTCGAGGTTCGTCAGCATGCCGCCGATTGTCCAATCCTTCAGCCGCGCGGCGAAGGGTGCGCAATTCACCAGCGCATCGATGGCCGCATCGGCGAACGACTTGAACGGCCCGCGGCCGGCCGGGACATGCACCGACTCCTTGTTCCACGGATCGCCCTGCGCCAGGCTGCGCGTGAAGTCCTGCGTCGACTCGCGATAATGCGAGACCGCGATGAAGACCCACGGCACGCCGGTGCGCTGCTCGATCTCGATATAGGTCGCGCGGTTCGCGACGGCCTTGGTGGCGAACGGCTTGAACTCGGGGCCGCGCGTCAGTTTCGCGGCATTCCAGCGCTGGATGTTCTTCTTCTTCAGATCGACGAGGTCGACTTTTGCCATGGTGTTCTCTCAGGGACAGTAGGGAGCCGAAGGCGGCGTGAAATTTCCGGTCCAGCGAGCAACGCCGACGCTGAGACGGAATTCGTCGAAAAACATGTTGTCGGACTGCGGCACCGTGCCGCCGATGCCGCCGACCGCGAAGACGCTGGTGCGAGCGTTCACCGCGCCGGCAAAGGTTGTCGTGCCCTCTTGAACCCCGTTGACGTAAAAGGAATAGACATTCCCGTTTCGGACCAGGGCGATGTGACTCCAGACCGCGGTAACGAAGGTCGACGTGCTGACCATCGACGGCGCGTTGCCGCCGACTCCGATGATCGTGTTCAGCTTATTGGCGTTGTCCCGGTACATTTCGACCGAGACCGTGTTCGGGTACGTCCCGGAAGTGTCGGCCTGCCCGAACAGGCCCTTGAAGCCGCCGGCAGAATTGCCGTTCGGGTTGAACCAGAAGTCGACGGTGAAATTTCCTGACCCGAGCGTGAAGTCAGCGCTGTTCGGCGTCTGCAGTTGACCGAAGCTGGTCTTCATGCTCGCCGTGCCGAATTTCGGCGCCGGCGACGTCGCTACCGTTGTTGCTGATGACGCAGGAGTTGGGGCTCCGGTCCATGTGTGAGCGGAGCCGCCGAAGTTGGTGTCGGGGAACGACACTCCACCGTTGCTGCCGTCCATGTGCAGCAGGATCTTGGTGTAGATGTCGTTGCCGCCCTGAAGACAACTGTTGTCGCCGCTCGAGCGCATGACCCCGAGGCCGCCGACACCAGGCAGCGCCTGCGCCGCCGCAAGCGCGATTTGCGCGACGACGAGCAGCGGCGCGAGCAGCACCGCGAAGAACTTCTTCACCATGGGGATTTTGCCTTAGTGCGCGAGGGCCTGGCTGGCGACCGAGAAGTCGATCAGCGAATTAGGCGTCACCACGAAATAGCAAAGCCGCGTTACGTTTCCGAGGGCGCTTGCCAGCGGCGCCGTGGCGACTCCGCCCGGCGTGAACCATTGCGAGCCGTACGTGATCGTCACCGGAGTGCCGCTGCCCGGCTGCGTTATGTAGATGCACCCGGTCTGTCCGGCCTTCTGGCCCGTCGGGTTCTGCAGCGTGAAGTTCGTTGCCGACGTCGCCTGAAAGGTGAAGTTGAAGCCCGCGCCAAAATTCGGCGTCACGCTCGATGTGCCGGACAGCGCGACAAGTGCTGCCGCGGCCGACGCACCATCCGCCGTCAGGACCTTGTCGGCATCCGCAGCCCAGATGTTCGCTGCCGTGGACTTGTCGATGTTGACTACGATGCTGCCGGAGCCAGTCACCGGCGAGCCAGACTGCGTGATACCGACGCCGGGTGTGATGCTGATGCTCAGCACCGTGCCGAAGGTCGCACAGCCGAGCAGGTGCGTGGCGATATTGTACTGCAGGCCGTTCGTGGCACCCGAACAGCTTGGGAAGGTCTTCACGGTCGGCGCAGCGGTGCTGCCGGTCCCGTTCATCCAGAAACCGTCGGCCGCGATATCGGCGAAGCGTATCGAATTGACAGTGTTCGCGAGGCCGTTGCCGAGCGTGAACGGCCCGGTGTTGCCTGCGATCGACGACACGCCGGCAGTCGCAGACGCCGCGACCTGGCCAGGGGTCACCTTCTTGAGCGTGCCAGCCGCGTTGTCGAAAATCAGGAGTTGGTCGTTGTTCGCGTCCGGCGACCCGCGCGCCGTTAGGCCTTGAACCGTAAATGCTGACTCCACCGCTCCGGTAGCGGCTGGGTTGCCCTTGATCGTGGCCGCGCCGATCGACGGCGCCGCGCCGCCGAGCGTGATGGTAGAACCATTGACGCGAGCGAACACGCCCGACGCGGTCACCCACAGATCGCCGTTCGCCGGCGCACCCGGTATCGAGCCAGGAGGCAGGTTGAAGCCAGCCAACGATGCGCCAGCGGCCGCGGTGACCAGTCGGCCCTGCAGAACACCACCGGTGACGTTGAACGGCGTGAACCCCAGATAGTCTTGCTTCGCGGTGAAGAAGCTATTCCATTGCGCGGGCGTCGGCTTGAAGTTCTGATAGAATGCCGGCGAGGGAGGAGATTGCGCGAACGCTCCGAGCGTTGCGCCAAGCCAGACGGCAATCGCGAAGATAAGACGCATCAGAGCTGTTCCATTTCCCATTCATCGACATTGTCGATCGTGAGGTCATCAATATCGTGCTGCATCTTCGCTGCCTTGCGGATGATCTCGTCCATCCGCTGCTGGCGACGGTCGTGGTCGTCGATGAAGTCGTTCTCGTCCTTCGCGCGCGCGCTGCGCATGGCCTTCTTGAAGTTCGGCTTGTCCTTCAGCTGCTCAGCGCGATCGAGGTCTGACTTCTGGATTTCAGCCTGCCTGATTTTCAGGAACCGACGCTTCATCGGCGGCGTCACCGCGTTGAGGGCGGCTTGTTCGGCCGCAGCAACTTGGTTGAACAGTTCGATCTTCTTCAACTCAAGGCGCTGCTCTGGCGTCGGCCCATCGTCCTCGACCACATAGTCTGGCTGGAAGGTGTCGGAGTTGACGGCGAGATCGATGTCGCGGTGCGCCGTCGGCCGGGGGAATGGAGCGTGTTTGTCGATCGGCTTGATCGCCAGATTGTTTGCATCCGCGTCGACGCGCTTCATGTGCGCGGACCATGCAGACAGTTCGCCGGCGAACTTCGCCACCGCGCCGGGAAAATCCCCGATGTGATCGGCTACCGACTTTTTGACTGTATGCGTCATGTCTTCCTCAGAGCTTGAGATAGATCGTGCCGACCATCACCCTGTGCACGGTATTGTGCGCCTGTCCGCTGCCGGAGTTCTGGATGCTGACGCCGGTTAGGGCCGGAACGATATCGATGGCCGTAGGGCCTGCGGGAAACGCACTCGTCGGGCCCGCGCCTGTGGCGCTCGTCGTGCCGCCGATCGTTCCGCCGGTGACCGCGTGGTCGTGGGTCGGGTCGGTGACGCCGTGCGCGTGCTGGCCGTTCTCATTGGCGACCAGCGAGTGAAGGTTCTCACCGATCGTCGAGCCCGGCGTGGTCGCGTTTCCGAAGATCGTCGGCACGCCGGTGAGGCGCGTGGTCGCCGCGCCTCCCATCGTGTCCATTCCCATCGTGGCTGTACCTTTGAGGTCCAGGATGGTGATGGTCTTGTTGGCTGCGAAGTCGGCAGCCGCGTTAGCTCCGCGTCCGGTCGAGACAGGGCATTGCGTGTTCGGGAAGTTATTCCAGTGCCAGGCGAACAAGTCGGCCGCCGACGCGCTGGCCAGACCGGTGGCGCCGGATGACGCGTTGCCGATCGTGAGACCGTTCGCAGGTATCCAGCCCGGCAGGTTTTCAGCGGTCGCCCGCCACTTCACATCGCCCGTCGTCATCGATCCGGTCGGATCGAACAGTATCCAGCCCGCGCCTCCGGCGTCAGGGTTCGTGACGTTGTTGTCGACAACGCTCATCCAGTACTTGCCAACCGCGGCGGCTTTGATGAACGCTCCGTTCGGATAACCGCCGATTGCTGCCGAGAAGGCCGCGTCATAAGGAAAGACGCCGCCAGCCTGCGTCCACTGCGAGGTCTGCGTGGTCTGCAGCATGATGCCGTTCATGTCCTGCTCGAACGGAGGCACGCCACCGGCACCTGTTGGGGTTCCGTTCAGCGGCACGAAGCCGGTATCGAGCGAGGCTGCGCCGTCCTGAATTCCGATCTGCGAGTTGACCGGGATTTGCCGGATATACGGCGCGGACGCATTGACACCGAACGCCTTCGGAAATTTCGGAGGGGCTGAGGCAAGCAGCATCTAATTCGTGTCCTATCCGACTTGCTGAACGGTTGCGCTGACGCCGGTTGGTTTCGGCAGCACGCCGGACTGAAGAACTATGGCGAGCTCGACTGGCGTCAGGACAAACTCGAATTTGTAGATCATCGTCATGTCGAGGCCGTCGACGACGTAGGCATTGCCCCGGTTCGGAAACAGCTTCATCAGGATCTGGTTGATCGCTGGGATCGACCCATCGCAAATGTTCGACAGTGCCTTCGCGAAGATCAGCACCCGGAAAGCCGAGTCCGAGAGCTCATAGTTCGTCGTGAGCGGGGTACCGATGTAGAAAGGCGACTGGTTGAACGGCTGCGACCCCGGCAACGCCTCTTGGAAACCGAAGTAGTCGCCCGGCGAGACCACGTTCAAGGTGCGAGAGACGCCGACGATGCGGCCCCAAACGTCGAGACCGTACCCCTGCGCCGTGTCGACATTCCAGATCATGTCGAACAGCGACTGGAAGTTCGCCGTCTGGTCGATGTAGGCATCCATGTTCGCTATGAGCCGCGTCAGGATTTCGCTGTTCGCGTACTGGCTGATGATGGTGCGCAGATAGTTGAAAGGCGGGATGTCGCCGATCGTCGACACCCCGATGACGAAATTGCCGATGCTGTTCGAATCAGGCCCCGGCGATGGAGGATAATCAGGACCGCTCATGTGATCGTAACAGCGATATTATCGGCCGAGATCGTCGGCACCTGATTGATGTTGACGACGACCTGGTTCGCGTTCGCGCGCGCAGCCTTCACCGGCCCGCTGCCGACGGTCTGCGACTTGTTAATCGTCCACGACGAACCCGAGCCAGCGGTGATGATGGTGCCGGGCAGGATCGTCCCAGCGTCGTTCGAAATGGTCTGGCCGACTGCGATGGCGCCGGTGACACCGCTGGTGGTCAGCGTGGTCCCGGCGATGGCGCCGGTGAAGGTCGCCTGCGTAACATTGGCGGAGCCGACCAGCAGCGAGACAATCTGCGCCCATCCGAGCAGCGACACCGGCGCGATATAGCGGCTCGCCAGAATGGTCGAGCCGATCCGGGCGCGCGGACCGCCGTCGGAGCCGGAGAACGCTTTGATGATCGTGTTCTGGATCTGCGTCACCGCGTCCGCCGGCACCAGCGGGCCGTTGAGGATGTTGACCGCAAACAGGATCGGCAGCGCCGGAGGTACTTCGAACGTGACGGGATAGGTCGGATAGGGCGCGTCGTATCCAGCCGTATCGAAAACATTGCGAGTGGTGTTGCCATTGTAGCCGCACCCTGGAGCCTTCTTCGACCAGATTGCGTTCGCGATTGCATCCAGACCGCCCCCGACCGCAGCGACGTAGAGCGACTTCCCAGCCAATGTAGCCCCGCCCGCCACGACCGGAGCGGCTGCGTTGTTCTCTGTCACGTAGGCGTCTAACACGCCGGGTACGTCGAGCACCGCAGCCTGCACTGATGGCAGCGAGCCACGGGAATTCAGCGCGACCGATGCCGCGCGCCTTTCCTCGAACGCCTCACGACTTTCGACATCGCGGCCGATCACGCCATCGGCGTCGTTGGTGATCGAATCCCAACCATTGACTGACTGATAGATCGTGTTCAGCGACCCGGCAGGGCAAACGATGGGCCCTGGGATTTGACACGCGAACGGCAGCACGACGAAACCGGTACCGGCGATTTCACCGGCCTCGGTGCAGACGTAGATGTTTCCGTCTTCGGCCTTCGCGAGGGCGCCAGCCGGGATGATGACACGCGCTCCACCGGTGCACCGCGCCTGCACGACGGTCGGCTCGGATGGGTCGCGCTCGAGGAAGTAGATTCGCCCGATAGCGTCCTGCCAGCGGCCCTCGGCATATGCCGGATCGATCTGTGTGCTTTGCTTGAGGAACTTGTTGTTCGCCTCCGCGATGATCGCGGTCGTGCTTGAGGCTAGTTGCCCCTGCGGCGTGCTGAGCGACGGATTTAGACCACCGCCGAAGGCCGTATTGTAGTCGGCCATGACGCCGTCGAGGACGGCTTGCTCGCTGGGCAGCTGGACCCCGTTCGGGCCAAACGTGACGCCGGGGACGTTCGTCGCAACTACCATGTCAGAATGCCGCCGCTGTTATCTTGCCGGTCTGGTCGGTGACTTGAATTTGCCCCGTGATCCGGCGCCCGCTGATCGACTGGATGAAGCAGACCGCGGCGATGACACCAGGCACGGTCAGCGCGGCATCGACACACTTGGCTTTGATGTACGGCACGTTCGGGGTTCGACCGAGGATCTGGTCATACGGCACGCCCTGCGTCGTGTCGTACCAGAGTTCACCGAGGCGAAGCATGACCGCACTCGCCGCGTCTTGCGCAAGAGAGTATGGGTTCGAGGCCACGGCGATGTTGCCGGCAACGTCGAGGACCAGGTCCTTCGTCACCGTGTCGAGCAGCATCGTCTTCATCAGTTGTTTGGTCCCGTGGTGCCAGGTGCGCTCGTTACCGGGTGCGTATGCGCCTTGATGCTCTTGCCCGCCGCAACCACGTCGGTGTCGCCGGTGAGCGTGCCGCTGACGCGAAGGTTGCCGGCATAGGTACTGGCGCCATTGACTGCCTGAATGGCTCCGCCGAGTTGCAGGTTCTGATTGATGATGACGTTGCCGACGAAGGTCCATCCAGTCGGACCGGAGGTCAGCTTATTGTTGTTTTTGTCGGCCAGTTCGATCCCGGTTCCGAAGAAACGGACGTATTGCTCCGGCACGCCGTTGAGAATGCCGCCCATATAGACGCCGTCTGCGAGGTCGAACTTCCGCAGCGATCCTGGCTGCGCCTCTGCCTTTGTCGACTTCACTGCGCTGATGTCGCGGTCCGCGACCGCCATCCAGCCGATATCGTCGACAGCCGGATCAATGATTACCGCGTTCTTGCCGCCCTGTATCCTCGTATAGGGGACATTGAATATCGTTCCGTGGGGCGTTGCGTTGCTCGCTCCGTCCAGCTGCTTGACGATCGGCTGCACGTCCACGAACCCGACCGGAGCCACGCCGCCGTCGTTCTCTACGGCAATCACCTTGACGATGGTCATGGTGCGCACGCGGGCCAAGCGCTGATTGATCGTGAACATCAGCGCGTTGTATTCCGACGAGTTGTCAGATGGACCTTGCTGCCCGTACCCCTTGTTCTCTTCGTCGGCCATCAGCGCAGCACCGGCGTCGGGAATTTCGGGTTATAGGCGAAGATTGTCGAGAACCATTGGCCGTTCGGCATCTCCGCCTCAAGCGCATGGTCAAGATTGTAGACAGCCCACTCTCCGCACGCAGCGGGCAGGTCGCTTTCAACTTTTATCTTGTTGCCGAAATTTATTGATGGGTTGAATAGGGTCTCCAGCATGATGCCGTAGGCCGTATAACTCGGATATCCTTTCATGCCGGTCGCTGGTGACACAATGGGAATTTGCCCGCCGCGCGACCCGTTCTTCGGCCATATGATCAGCTTTCGTAGATCGAAGAAAACCGTAATCCCGGCGGCCTCGGCGCAGGCCTGTGCCTGCGTCCGATACGATCCTGAAAAATATGGGTTCGACAGCTTTGCATCGACCCCATTGTTCTCGAACTCGAATCCCATCTTTGTCGCGAGGCTCGCCATGATCGTTGCCACGTCGGCGCTTCCCTTGAAGCTCGATGCAACGGCTGGGATGACTGACTGTGGCAGCCCAGCGTGCGCCGAAATGTGAAACGATACCTCCGGCGCGCTTTTGAAATCGGCGTAAGCTGCAAGGATGTAGCCGACGAATACCGTCGTCATTCCGGTCTTGTCGTCGCCAGCTTCTAGAACAACTTCGTTTTTCGGCACAAGATTGATCTGCATGCCAAGCGTGGAAAGCTGGTTCATCTGCGATTTGGTCATTCCCCAAATCGTCAGGTCCATCGTGCAGTCCGACGGGCCGCCAGCCTTCGATATCTTCGCTGAGCAGCGCAGACCCGACAGTTTCACCGTGCTGGAGTTCGTGCCGACGAACTTCGTATCCTTCGCGTCCGGAGACAGCGAGAACGTCACATCGATTTTACGTCGGACAAAGGCCACGGTCTTACCCCTGACCGGGCGGGAGGTCCGCCGCTTCGAGATAGATCAGCACGAACCGCCGTCCGAGACCGGTATAGTCAGGATTGGCGTCGCCCTGTGTGTCGACGAAGATGAAATCTCCGGAGAACCCGAGATACAGCGACCGCACGATCCTGTTCTTGTTCTGGCAAAGCACCCCACCGATAACGAGGGTGCCGCTCAGGAACACGTCCATGAACATGCCGGTCGATTTCTGATAGACGCTGAGCCTGCAGGACTGGTTCGCAAGCTGAACGTCGAAGGTCTGGCTCGGCACGGGCGTCAGCGGCACGACCTGCATTACTGGAAATCCGTCTGAAAGCCGGTCATTGGATCGGAGAATGACGATGGCGCCGGCACGGGCTGCACCGTGCCGGTGCTGACTTGCGGCGATGCGCCAGGTGACTTTGGCTCGACGATCTTTGTGGTCCCGCCTGGCCGAACGGATATCTCCGTCGTCGACGAGGCGCCGGCCGGTGCGCTGCTCGTCCCAGCACTGTCCGGGCTGGTGAACTGCGCCGTCGCGTTGTTGCGGATCTCGGTGCACCAAACATCGATGGTGATAAGTCCGTTGCCGCGGTAAGCGTTGCGTCGGAAGTCCTGATGGTTGATGTTGACGTTGGAGTAAATCTTCTCCGGCGTCACCGCGTCGAACAAGTCCATCGATGCCGATGCAGCTTCTAGCGAAGAAAGCATCGCCTCGCGGTCCGCGTCAGAACCGCCCGTGGCAAACCGCAGACGGACGCCGAAAGGCGTCTCGACCTTGTTGTAGGTCTCGAACGCGCCCTTTTCGAGCGGATAGGTCGGAAGGCTCCAATCCTGCTTGAAGTCGAACGATACGACGCTGTCCGCGATGACGACAGGCACACCGTCCTTAAACAGGCCCCATTGCGGCGCGCCGATTCCGCCGAACAGCGATACGGCATCGGCGGCCAGAAGGATGATCTGGTCCAGCACCGCACCAGCGGCGCGCGGCAGGGCAGGGACGCCCGGCACGTTTGGGACGTTCGGGAATGCCATTTTAGTTCTGACCGTCGTTGGCTTGTGCAGCCGCGCTCTGACGCCGCTGCAGTTCGGCGCGCACGTCCTGGCCTATCTTCGTGCCATCGGCATTCGGACCGGCGTTGACCTCGATCTTGTCGATATTGATCTCGGTCGATGTCGAGTTGCCGCCGCCCTGACCGATCCCGGCCCAGCGCGAGCCTTTCCAGCCATGCCAAGGACCCCAGCCGCTCTGCTTGGCTTGATCCAGTGCGAACTGGATTTGTTCGCGCTCTGTCGCCGGATCGCTCGCGTGTTTCCCGGTCTTCTTCGTGAACTCATCGCCGAGGCCCGCATTGCTCAGGCCTGGGATATTGTTCTTGTAGTGAAGCTGGAACGCGCCGAACGACGTTCCCTTATCACCTACATAGTTGTCGAAGCCTTCGCTCTTGGCGACGGCCATTGCGATGTTCGGGTCAATTCCGCGCTTCCTGGCCTCTTCACGAATGTAGGCTTCCTTCTCCGACTTCGTCGCGAAGGAGGCGCCGCCGCCTGCGTCGCCATAGGACGGCTTCGGCATCTTCGACTCGGCTGCCTTGCCGTATCCTAAGATACTCGCCAGCGAACCCCATGGGTCGTTGCCAAAGTTGCCTAGCGCCTCCATGTCGGAGGCGGCACCGGCATTCATGCCTTTGATGACATTCCCGAACCAGCCACCCAACAAGCTGCGCGTTGCCGACTCGGATTTCAGCGACATTTCGGCCCACTGCCGCTCAAGCGACTGTGCGTCCTTTGTGGCTTTCTCCGTCGCGACGCCGATCTGCTTGACGTAGTCCAGAAACTCCTTCGTCTTTGCGGAGCCCTGGATCAGGATATCGATCATCGCCGGATCGAGGCCGATGCGACGGCCAAGCATGCCGGCTCGCGCCGGGTCCTTGTCGTAGATTGCTTTCATATTGTCGGCTAGGTCGAGAAAGCTCTGGTCGACGCCCTTGTTGACGTCGATGATCTTTCCGCCCGCGGTCGATATCGCGCGAAAGTCGGCGATCAGCGGCGAGACAATTCCGACCTTCCACCCCGCGAACGCGTCGGAAACCGTGGTGAAGGATGCGGCCATGCCCTCCGCCGAACCGCCAAACAGGCGGGCAACGGCTTGCCACTTCGTGATGGTTCCGACGCTCTCGCCAACGCTTCGAGACAACCGGCCCACCGAAGCGTCGGCGCGGATGATCCCACCAACGAACTCAACGACACCCTTGCCCCCGGTAAAGACCGCGAACATGTCAAGCGCCGTCCGGCGCAGGTCGGAGATCGACAGACCGACGCGGCGGGACCTTTCCTCAGTGTCCTTCGCTCCCTTTTCAGCTTCTTCCTGCGTTCTTTTGAACGCCGCCAATGCCTCTCGCTGACCTTCGGTGAACTTGCGCGGATCCAGCCCAAGCTCGACGACGAGCGAGTCGATGACGGTACCGGTCATTCGTCACCTCCTCGCTTTGAGAACCCTGGCATTGTGAGCATCGACGCGCACGACCTCGATCAGATCGTAACAGTCTTCGACCGACATGGTTGTGTGCAGCGGAATGAACAGCGTCCTGTCGATCGACAGCATCGATCCGATCAGCCAGGGGACGTTGACGTAGTCTGCGAGCCCTCTTGTGTCTTCGCCGATACCCGCAGACCTAACATCCAGAGGGCGTCGGCGTGCGTAAAACCCGCGTGGAGCTCAAGGACCTCCTTGCGCAAGAACATGCGGGTCGGCACTTCCTCGATATCGTCCGCGATCAGTCCGCGCACCACGGCGAGATTGTTCGGGTCCGGGCATATCTGAACACACCCCATCATTTCGTCGGCCAATGGCTCGAGATCGATCCATTTTGATTCGCTGAACGCTCTCATGCCGATCATTGCGACGCCGATGATGCCGAGAGCGACAATCTCTTGCGGCACTTCGATTCTGGCGTGCGACATCGCCAGATACGCCCGCATGGCCCACTTTTCGGCCTGCGCGGCTGGCATTTCCGTGATGAGGAAGTGCTTGCCGATGTCTCGGCTCTTGTCTTCCGGGCCTTTGGCGGTGATTGGTACCAACTTCGTTTTACGCGGCATGTGACTGTTTATGTCGCCGATGGCGACATACTCTCCCATTCGATGGTGAAACGGACCGGCTGCAGGATTTTCTTGGCGTCCGGAATCGGCTGGAAGCCGGTCAGGAAGCCCTTCGTCATGGTCCACTTCTTGCCCCGGCTCGGCAGGGTGATGACGGCGTTCGCGGTATAGGTCACGCGGTTCGCCTGCGAGGTCTCATGCCAGGTGGAGAAGAACTCGATCGAGTCGGAATCGCCTATCAGCGCATAGTTCTGACGGATGTCGCTGTAGACGAACCCGCCCGACAATTTGCCGTCGACACCGCGCTGCACCTCGGCCGACTTCAACGGGTCGGTGGAGAACACGTCGTCAGTGGCAAACTGCTGGATCTGTTGCGGGGTCGGAAACAAGAGCGGGATGGTGAAGTAGATAATCGCATCGGCTGCGGTAAGCATGGTCGATCGCTCCTTATGTCTGCGATTTACTGAACCGCGACCGCGGCGAGGCTGATGAACTGGACAGACTGGCCGTCCACGTACCAGAACGTGCAGGGCGGCGAGCCGCGCGCAGCGCGCACGGCGGGGATGGCGTCACCGACGCTCAGGTACCAGCCGCGCTGAGCAAGCGTGCCGGCGATGTCCCTGCCAGCGTCGGCGTTGATCCGCGCGATCTGCGAAGCCGACAGGGTGACGCCGCCGCGATAGGCGCCGAAGGTCAGGCCCTGATTGATGACGTCGGCAAGCGCGGCCTCGATGGCCGTGCGCCCGGCAGCATTGTACGGCACAGACTTCGACGCCTTGAGAAACGCGATGAGCGCGCGCTGGAACGTGGTCGTGATCCAGATTTGATTGATGAAGCTGTCGAACCACCGGAAGCGGCCGGAGACGAACCCGTTGGCGAAGAAGATCGATTCATCGTCGGCCGGACCGTAGGCGCCATAGAAGTTGTAGCCGTTACCACGGTCGTCGGTCGCCGGGTTGCCGCCAAGGTTGAACGCTGTCGTCTCGTCCGTCACGCTTGCGACAAGACCGGCCTGCGCGCGGAACTTGAAGGTGATGCGACCGTTCGGCTGCGTGAAGTCGATCGAGGCGGCAGTACCGCACACAAACGCCGCATCAGTCATGCCGAGATCGGCACTCGCGGCCCAAATCAAACAGGTGCCGGAATAGTCACCCTGATCGATCTTGTAGCCGAGGCTCGTCGTTGACGGGTCTTGCGCGGCCGGATTCGGATCGGTGTCCCAGCATGGAAAGCCGAAGCGGTCGCCTTGCTCCGAAGTCCACTGCGCAAATGCAAGTTTGAGCGTGTTGCTGCCGACGCTGTCCGGATCAAAGGCCAGCATAAAGGTCGCCCAATTCTGTGTAACCAGCGCCAGCGCCGTCATGAACGCGGCTGGCGTCGCGGCCGCAGCACCTTGCGAGGTCACCGCCGACGTTGCCTGCGTCAGCAGAAGGGCCGTGGCAGCCGCGCCCGACGCGAAGGTGATCTTCGAGTTCGCGCCGGTGGTCGCCGACACGAACACGAACCCGCCCGACACGCTGTCGAAATACACGGCAGGATCGGTCGTGGTGAAGCCTTGCGATCCGACCGACTGCGGCACCGACACCGTGTAGGTGCCAAGACCTCCGACCGGCCCGGTGAGCTGGTTCACGATGAAGGTGCCAGCCGCCACGCCGGCGCCATCGAGCAGCTGGCCGACCTCTAGCGTGCCGGTGAGACCAGACGCCACGGTCAGCACCGATGTGGTGATCGACCCCGTGAACGCGGCCGCAGCCGTGCCCTCGATGCCGAGGGCCTGCTGGATGATCTGCGCTGCGCCGGTGAAGGACAGCGCGGCGCTGAGATTGATGCTGGCTGACTGAACGATATCGTCGATGGTGACACTGAACGATCCGGAGATCGCCTGCAACTGCGCCAGCGACAACAGCCCGGCATTGCCGCCGCGCAGATAGGCAGAGACGGCCGTGGTGTTGTACTGCGCGAACAGAACCGCGCCTGGCTTCGTGTTCGAGCCGTCGAATCCGGCGAAGTACGTCGCGGCTAGGCTGGCTTCCAGCGAAGTGCCACCAAAGAACCGCGAAACCGCAGCCGCGCTGGGGAACGACAGAACAGCGCCGATCGGCACCCGGTCATTTTTCGTCAGAATGAGACCGTTGAGGACGACCGCGGAGCCTCCCGCGCTAAGCACGTTCGGCACCACGTTGACGATATTTTTGGCAGGAATCGTGGACATGCGGTTGTTCCTCTTAGGAAGCGGGGTAGGTGGCTTCGACGCTGACGATGGTCAGGTCGACCACGTCGGCAGCCTGTTGCGGCACGCTGACCGTTTGATTGGCCTGTAAATGAGCGTCGACGACCCAGCGGTCTTCGTACTGCTGCTCGCCGTTGACGAACGGCAGCCGCCTTGGGTCTTCCGCGTAAAGCGGCGATACGTGCGGGTTAAGGGCGGCGAACGCTGCGACGGCGTATGCGTCGCGCATCATCGTTGCAATGATCTGCGCGTTGTCTGTCGCTCCGGGCCCGTGGATATCGATCTGCTGCGTCACCCGCGTTGGCTGCGTGACTCTCGTGGAGCCGGCCGCCATCACTTCGCTTGAGACGTTCTGCGACGGCTCGACGCGATATGTGCCAAGACCGCCCGTCGCGCCCGTCATCTGGGACACGATCCGCGTCTGCGCCGCGACGTCCTCTCCGAAGACGGTTGCGCCGCTCAGGATCACTCCGAAGGAGAGTTCGGTGACGGTCAGCACATCGAAGGCGATCGCGCCGACGAACCTGACGTCAACGAAGTCATCCAGGTTGGTCGAGAGGCGGCCGCGAAGTGTCGGGGTCATCACGACATAGGATGCTGCTTTCGGCTCAGCCACGCGGTTGGGCTGGCCGACCATGATCTCGACGTCATCCGGCAGGATGGCCTGCATGAATTTTCCAAGCGCCTTCTGGATGTCGGACTGGTTCGGTGACACCGTCAGACCCACGTGCGCGACCTATCGATAGTAGGAGACGTTGAGGACGGCGCTTGCGCTCTGCTCGATGAACTTGATCTTCGACAGTGTGCCCGAGTACTGAAAAATCGCGCCCTTCACCAGCGGCATGCCGATCGAAGCCGTCGGCGCGGCGCCGTCGTCGCGGTATCGAACATCCTGCGTGTCGGCGGTGATAATGGCGAATGTCGCGCCCGCTGGGACAGTCAATCCCTTCGCGGCCGACAGGCCTGTGATCTGCTCATACCCAAGCGGAACGGATGGTTGTGCGAACATTGATGTTGTTCCCTTAAGGGCTGTTCTGCAGCGTGACTGCGACCTTGCACCAGTCGGGCCAGTACTCGAGCACGAGGGCGACCAGCCAGACCAAGCCGTCCGGCGTGGTGATCAGGTCACCGCCCTTGTTTTGGGTGCGCACCAGACCGTCGAGGCGACCTTCGATATAGATCGCGCGCCGTTCGCCCTGAATGTTCAGGTTGTCCATGTGCTTGATGTCGTCGTAGCTCAGCGCCTGGACCTGACCCATGCGGGTTATTTCTGGCGCGAACGCCGCAGATCGCGTGAAGTCATCGTTCTTCACAGAGCCGGTGCTGATCTTGATTCTCAGGGGCACGTGCGGGTTTACCGCGCCGATTGCCCCTGAGACGATGCCGTGCAGGTCCACGTTACAGGCAGATGAAGTTATAGACCGTCGATGCCAGCGCCGATCCGATAAGCGTGAACGAGGTTGCGTCGATCGCTCCCATCGAGGCGACAGTGGTTCCGGTCGCCGCGGCGCCCGCCGAGGCCGGGAACGCAACGCAGGACTTCGGCACAGCGGCGAGTGTCTTCGAGAATCGAACCTTGCAGGTGGTCGTGGTTGCCGCGCCGATCGTGATCTTGCCGGACTGGTTGGTGCCGGTGACCGATCCGTTCGTGGTCGCACCGCATTCGCCGCTCGCAATCGTCGGAGCACCCGCACTGGACGAGATCTGATCGTTCGCATCGATCGTCGTGGCCTTCACCGACGAGCGGGTGGTGTTGCCGATCGCCATGCCGTCGATGGTCGACGTCCCGAGGCCAGGAATGTTGATGTCGCCCTTCGACGACGACCACAGGACGAGCGCCGAGGCCGAGACGGTGGCCGCGATGAGTGCGGCTACTACTGGAAGAAGCAATTTCTTGAGCATGGTTCGTCTCCGGTTCAGTCCGTTTTCACTTCGAATCCGGCGCTGTTGATCATGTCGTTGTGGTGGATAAGCGGCTTGTCGAAGCCCTTCCTAGCGATCGTTGATTCCTTGAGGGGCGGGCTGGTCAGTTCGAGGATCGACTGCTGCAACTGGTCCTTGATGCCTTCACCGACGATCATCAAAGTCGCTTCGACGTCATAGTTTTTTTGAACGAGGTTTTCTTCGATGGCTTTGCCCCAAGTGCTACTCTTGTCAGCGACCATGGTGCGGAAAAACGGTCGCGGCGGGATGCCGCGACTGGGTGCGCCAAATTCGTTTACTGCTGCAACCATCGGAATCGATGTTCCGTCTGGATACGTCGCGCCTTCGAGAAACCCGACGCGCAATGTCCCGGGCCGGTTGATCTTTGCAGATATGGCTTTCAGCGCGGCCTCAAGCTTGTTGCCGCCGCTGATGCTGGCCATGGCTCAGGTCGCTTCCACGTAGATGTTGATGGTCTGGTCCAGCGTGCGGCCCTGAACCGTGGTGATCGTGTTCACGAACGCATAGTTCTGGCCGACAACGCCACCGGAGAGCCACACCTTGGTGATGGTCGGGGAGTGGGAATCATTTTCGATGGTGATGCCCGCAGGGGACGAACTCCATATCGACGTGAGAATGGTGTCGCCGTCGCAAAGCGCCTCGCTCCACACGACATCGTAGTCGTTGACCTCTTCCGGCGACTTCGGCGGCCATTGCAGGTTCATGGTGTAGCCTCCGCACGGCACCGTGACGGACCTCTTCGGGCGAACGACAATTTTTGAATCCTCCCCCCACGGCACAGTCACCGACCGGCTGACGAACGGGACAACGACAAATCTGCAGGCCGGTACAAACGGCGGCACATGCGTCGCGATCAGGCCTCGTCCGGTGAAAGCGGCCTTTGCGCGCGCTGCGAGGCCGACGGCGAGGGGAGACAGAACAGCCCTGGCCGCGACCTGCGCGCGAGTGCGCGCGCGCATCGCCAGCAGATTGATCTTTGCCGAGAGAGTTGTTCTCGACTTGACCTGGGCCTGCGATCTTCCCAGCAGTGCGATGAGGCCGGTGAACCTGCTACGCGATTTCACCTGCGCAGCAGACCTGCCCCTGAGCAGCGCGGTATAGTTCGGCTTTGCATCGGCCCTGAACGCTGCCTTTGCGCGACCGAACAATCGCGCCGCGCCTTCGGGGCGGGCTCTCGCCCTGAACGTCGCTTCGGTTTTACCGAACAGCGCCGTTCTTGCCGTGGATCCAGCTTTGCCTGCAACCCGGCTTGCCGTGCGGCCTGACAATCTCGTGGAGCCGGCGATCTGTGCGGCAGACCTGACCACCGCTTTCGTCGCTGCGGACAGCGAGAGAGCAAATGGCGTATTGAATGCGGCCGCGGCCTTCACACGCACGGCCGAAACTGCCGCGATGAAGATGGCATAGGTCGGCAACGCGGCGATCTTCACCGCAGCCTTCGTCGATCCGGTCAGACCGACCACACCAGCCGCCAGCGCCGAGGCCGTGACCTTGATCTGCGCGCGCGCCTGCAGCACCGCGCCGAAGAAGATGTTGGCGCGGCCTTTCACCTGGGACTGCGTGCGCGCCTGCAGCGGAGTCGTGAACGAACCAGACAAGCGCGCCGCGACCTGCGCGCGAGTGCGCGCACCGACATTCGTTGCAAAGGAGCCGGTCGCCTTAGCATTGGCCCGCACAGCGCCGGTGCCATAGATGAACTGCGTAACCCCGGCGTTCCGCGCCTTCACCTGTGCCTTGGTTGCACCAAGCAGGGACGTTCTTTGCGACATGATCGCGCGCGCGCTGACCATGACTTTCGTGCGGCCGAGCAGCAGCGTGACGGGCACATAGGTGATGACGATCAGGCCTTGCGCGCCTGCACCGCCGTTTCCGGCGTTGTTCGTCGCACCGCCGCCACCGCCGCCATAGAGACCGCCAGCGCCGCCGTTGCGACCGATAGTGCCCGCGCCTAGGCCAGCACCACCACCACCACCGCCGGAGCCGTGCGTCGCGTCGTAATTCGTGCCGGGACCGCCGTCGCCAGCGATGCCGTTGCCAGAGCCTGCGAAGCCGTTGGAGCCACCGCCACCACCGCCGCCATTCGATCCGGCGACACCGCTCGCGCCAGCAGTCGTGCCGCCCGCGCCGCCGCCGGTGCCGAGAGGACCATTGCCGCCGTTGCCGCCTGCTGAGTTGGTGCCGGCCGCGCCGTTCGATCCGGCCGATGAACTTGCACCACCTGCGCCGCCGCCACCGCCTCCGGAGCCGTTGGAAGCGACAGAACTGCCGCCATTCCTTCCCGCGCCATTAATCGATCCGGCACCACCACCGCCGCCGCCGCCATTCGTGACGCTGGCACCGTTTCCACCGGTGCCACCATTATTTCCAGATGTTCCGGTGCCGCCCGAGCCGCCAGCGCCGCCCGTCGAAGGCGATCCGACAAGACCGCGGATGCCGCCATTCGCAATGATGGTCGACGTGTTGAATGTGGTAGCGCCGCCAGACGTGCCGTTTGCATTGTTGGCACCGCCAGGTCCGCCAGCGCCGATGGCAACCGGAACGCTAGCGCTCGGCGTGAGGGAGACATTCGATGACGATCGCCACTCGCCGCCACCGCCACCACCACCGCCCGCGGTGCTGCCGCTGTTTCCGCCCGAACCGCCACCACCACCACCGATACACTCGATGCTATTGTTGGCGTTGTTCCAGTCGGACGGCACGGTCCAGGTCGTGCCGCTGGTCAGGAAGATGACGACGCTTAGAACCTGCTCGTCGACCGACTTCAGCGAGTTGTCGTTCTTGAGCACCGCGGTCGTGATGACCGCTTCGCGCTGCTGCTCGCCGGCGCCGGGATGCTTCTGCGTGTCCCGGTACGAGAGTGTAAGAAGCGTGCTGCCTACAACGAGCGTCGCGAGGACGCGCGTGCGCCGCGCCTTACGGCGTAGTTTAAGCGGGTCGGCCGGATTCCGGTCCTCGCCAACCCGCTTCATTTAGGCAGCGGTCGCAACCAGCGCAGATGCAGCGAAGGATGCCGTCACGCCGCTTGGGATCGACTGCTGCGTGATCTTGCGGACATTGCCCGATCCGGTCGACGACGTGTTGACGCCGACGTTGAAGCTGTCGGTTGCCGCGCCAGCGACGGTCTGGATGGTGTTGCCCGGCGTGAGGCCGGTCGGAGCCGTGCCGCCATACTCGACCGAAAACACCACGTTGTCGCCGTTCGCGTAGCCGTTTGCCTTCGCGGTGAAGACGCCCGGCGATGCGGACGTGATCGTACACGGCAGCCAGTTGAAGTTGCCGAGCCAATCCCACAACAGCAGGTTGCCCGAGTTCAAGGCGTCATAGAGGCCCCATGACACCACCGTGCCCCAGTTCGCCGTAGCGGCCGGTAAGGTGATGATCGCGCTGTTGGTCAGCACCGATGGCGACGCAGAGCTTGCCGCGCTGAACGCCGAGAAGTTGATCGTTGCACCGTTGCCGACGCCGGCACCTGTCGCATTGGCGCTCATCGTGACCGTGGTGGCGGTCTTCGACAGCACCGTCGTGCCGGCTGAAATCGTCGACGGAGCGGAAGCGTTGTAGACCGTCATGCCCGGCACGATCCACGCCGGGACCGAGGCGAAGTTCAGGACCGCGTTGCCCGCTGCCGTGGTGTTGTTCGTCGCCGCGTTGCCACCGACCTGCACGCGGGCATACGAGCCGCCGCTGACTTCGGTGAAGCCTGTACCGTCGTCGGCACCCGACGCGGTGAACAGCGCCATGAAGACGGAGGGGAGAGCCGGCTGCGCCGTCAGACCCGCGATCCAGTTCATTTCGTTCTGAGCGGTGTAGGTTGAGAGTCCGGTCATCGAATGATCCCTGTCAGTGACGAGTTGAGGCTAATAACCGTATCCAGGAGGGCCGACCGTGCCTCGCCCGCGCAGGTTTCCGACGTAGCGCGCTCGCCTGAACGGCGCTGTCGCGCTCCAGTACATCGCGCCGTATTGGGTTTGGATGAACCATGCCATCTGTTCAGAGACATTGTTCGAGTAGGCGGCTTGCACCGAAACGGAGCCTTCGGTGGCGCTGTTGATGCGGCCGACAAGCCCGCCGGAGCCGCCGGTCGTCGGCGGCGCGAACAGCTTGGCGATATGAGCGGTCAGCATGTTGAGCAGCGCCAGCTGCTGGTCCGCGGTGTTGACCGGTCCGCCGCCATCGTTGCGATGGATCGTCGTGGCGATATCGAAGTAGCCTTTCGCCTGCGGAAAGCTGACGCGGGTCATACCGTAGAGCGATTGCCAGAGGCCGTAGTCAAATTGAACGACTACGCCCATGGCAATGCTCCGCGTGGTTCAGGCGAGTTAGGCGACAGCCGCTTCGAGTTTGCCGTCGGTTACCTGATCAGCGCCGGATCTGGCGATGCGTTCGTCCTTGAAGACCTGGCGGCCTTCCTTGACGGTCAGGCTTACGTCCAATGCCTCGACGCCGCTCTTGATCTCGGCTCGCTCTTTGGCCCAGCCGAGCACCTTGTCGCGGCTTTCGTCGCCGTAAATCAGAAAATTCCTGACGAAGGGCGAATCCTGATTGTCCTTCATGAACTGCTTGAAGATTTTTGCGTCCACGCCTTCGGTAATGGCATAGCCACCGACAACCTCGACGTGACGGATAAAGACCGATGGTACCGTGGGGCCTTTGATGCGAATGCGCGGTCCAGTCGGCCGGAACACTTTCACCTTGCGAGTGCCGCCGCCCAGAATGTTCTCGTTTACCGAGCTTTCAATGCGATCCCGAATTATGATGCCGTGCGGCAGCTTGCAGGCGACGGTGACAGTGCCGGATTCCGGCAGTTCTTCTTTCGCGGTCGACATAACGGTGAACTCCTGACTGTTTGATGTTGAACTGCTGGGGCGGCATAAGCCGCCCCGTCCTGTTGACGTTAGACGCCGACCATCGACGAAAATGCGATGGGCATGCGGATAACAGCGCCGAACGTGCCGGCCGTCTTCTTCTGCTTGTACGACGACGTCGCTCGGATGATCGGATGAGCACGGAGCTTTTCGTTGAAGGCGCAGAATCCGGTCTTCTGAGCCTTGATCGTGGTCGCGATCATCTGGATGAAGTTGCCAGCTGCCACGCCCTGCGGGTTGTCCGGCGTGAGTTCGCCGTACTGGACCGCAGTGACGACGCGAAGACCTGGGAAGTTTTTCTTCAACAGGTCCTCTACGTTGACGGCGAACGCGTTGGTGAAGGTCAACGCAACCTCCGACGCCGGCGACATTGCCAGCGTCAGCGGGGTCTTTTTGTCGACCATGCCGTTGTTCTGCGCGACAAGCTGCTGATAGATCGCGACGATATCGTTATAGACCTCGTTCGCCGTCGCGTTCGGGTGGCCATCGGCGGTGAACCATCCGGTACCGCCGTTTGCCTTTACCGCTGGCGCCAGAGGAGCGCCGAGGTTCGGATCGTTGAGAAGGCCATAGTTCTCAAGGCCCTCGACGCCGTAGAAGTATGACAGGTTCGAGAACCGATTGAGACCGTCGGCCGCCGCTGCATCGAGGGCACCGATGAGATTGAGACGGCCGATACCGGCGCGCTCGATCTCAAGGTCGCCGTACTCCATCATCACCTGAAACAGGTACGACTGGCGCTGGGGCCAGTTGGTGTTGACGGATGCGCGGCCGTTTTCGTTGAAATCGCCGTAGGTCGACACCTCGACGGTGTGTTCGACGGTCTGGAACATCGCGGTCTGCGTCGTCCAGTCGCCCTTGCGTTCCTCGCCGATGACTTCGGCGGCTTGCGTCGGCGCGAACAGGATGTCGTAGATGGCCGGATCGATGAACGTGGTCAGCCACGACGGGATGCCGGCGTTTGCCGCGGTCTGCAGATCGGGCTGCGCGTCCATCGCGAGATAGTTGCCGCGCAACTCTTCAGTGATGTAGGCGCGCACGCCGGGCGTAATCACGCCCAGGCGCTCGAACATTGCGGAGTCGCGGGCGTAGGACTCCATCGCTTCGTTAAGTCTCATCTGATGCTCCTTCTAGCCGAGCTCCGCTCGGTTCGATTGATTGAGGGAAACAGGGGATGCGCGGAGGGGACTAGCCGAGCGGGTGATCGCTGATCTTGATGATCTCTCCGGCAAGACCGGGAGACATCGCGATCCATTTGGTTTCGACGGTGTCGGCGGTGTTGATCGCGCCGGAACCGACGGTCTGGGTCTTGTTGACGATGTAGGTACCGGCAAGGCCAAGACCGGTGCCGACGTCGGTGATGATCGTGCCCGCAGCGGTGCCGCCGCCAGAAACCGGCTGGCCCTTGGCGTAGATGCCGGCGACGGTGCCACCGATGGTCAAGAGGCCATAGGTGCCGCTGATCAGCGTCGCGGTGACGTTCTGCTCAGGGATGCTGACCGCGTACCGGCCGAGACCGCGCAGAGCTTCACCCGGCAGCAACGGCAGCAGCTGCTCGACGATGGTGGTGCCGGTTGCAACGCCGGTGCCGGTGAGCAGTGAGCCGTTGTAGAGCACGCCGGTCAGCGTGTCGGTCGCGGTGAAGACGTTGCCCTGGATGTTGCCGTTGGCCGAGTTCGTGCCAGCGGCGATCGTGGACGCGGTCGACGTGCCGCCGCCGGATGGCGATCCGGTTGGAGCGAACGACACGCTGCCGTCGCGCACGTTTGCATAAGCCTTCATGCCGATGAGGGCCTGATTGGCGCCACGGTTCTTAACGAGGAAGTCGCCGCCGTTCATCAGCGTGACGCCGAAACCCGACGGAATGATCATGCTGGATTCCTGCAGATACTGCGTCAGCAGGGCCTGCATGTTGCGGGTGACGAAGCCGGTCACCGGACCGGCGCCGAAGCTGTCAACGATGGCTGGCGCACCCTCGGAGTCGACGGCCTGCATGCTTGCCCATGCGAAGCGGCCGATCTTCACGCCTTCGAGGCCTGCGATGAACGCACCGGCACCGGCGATGACCGAGAAACGCGGATTCGCGCTCGCGAAATCACCTTCGACGCCGATGGCCGGCTGAACGGTTACTCTGGTCTGGAAGCCAGTCATGTGGAGGTATCCTTTCGGAAAAAGCGGGGTGGACGCCGGACGCAAAAGCCTCCGGCGCTATGTCTGTCTGGACCGTAGTGTTGGGGTTTAGGCGCTGACGCGGATCTTGGACGCGTGCGGGAAGCGTTCCGCGAAGCTCTTGGTCTGAGCCGCGTCCATGGCGAGGGTCGTTTTCTTCTGCTGACCGACGCCCGGCACCGGGATGGCTTCGAGGATGATCGGCAGCGCGGCATCGTCCTTGACCGCGGTGACGTCCTTGCCCATCGCAGTGAGGACGTGACGGTAGACCGCGCCGGCGCTGTCAAACGCCATCACGAGGCTGCCGACATACGGGCGCACCTTCTCGCGCGCCTCGGTGATGGCCTGCTGGTTCTTGCGTTCGCCCGCGATCGCCTGATCGGTTGCGAGTTTGATGCGCTCGTCCATCGCCTTCTTTTCGTCCTCGTCCTTCTTGGCGGCTTCGTCAGCGGCCTTCTTGTCGGCCGCCTTCTTGTCCTTGGCTTCCTTTTTCAGCCGCGCCGCCTTTTCCTCTTCGGTTTCGGTCTCTTCGTCCTCGGCGGTCTCGTCGTCATCCATGTCGCCGTCTTCCGCCTTTGCGTCCTTCTTGTCGTCCTTGTCCGGGAATTCGTCGGCGCCGGCGACCTCGGTCTTTTCGATCATGTCGATGACCTTCTCCAGGCCGTCGAGCGATGCGTCCTGCGCGAGCTTGCCTTCGACAGACTTCGTGACAAAGGCGGTGAGGGTGCCCTTCTTCTTCGCGAAGTTCTTGGCGTTGATGCCCTTGAGGCCTGCGCCAAGGTCAATCTTCGCGTCCATCGCGAGCAGCGGCTGGAGGTAAACCATCAAAGCGCCCTGAGCGACGGTAGCCTTGCGGGACAGGATGTTCTTAGACATTGCAAATCTCTCCTGAATTGCTGGGTTGACTGAATCACCAACCACGACGTCCGATCCGGCGCGGCCTTCTTCGACGAGTGCAACGTGGTTGCCTTTGATGTCACGCATGACACCGTCGTATTTCTGCCCCTCAAATACTCCGGGGGTCATATCGGCGCGGTATCGGTACGCGCTCGACAGTTCCTTCTTTTTCTCTGACTGAACTGCGTCGATGCCCTTCTTCGCCCAGACAACGAGGCTGTTGCGCAGGAAGGGGTGGGCATACTCGGCATCGGTGCCCGTCGATCCGACGATATGCTCGGGCTTGTGGCTTTCCGCACTGACCGCGACGTGCTGATCGAGCAGCGGGATGTTGTTGAAGGTGTGCGCTGCCTTGCGTAGCTCTTCCGGATCTCGCAGCAGCTGGTAGACGCGGCCAGGCTCTAGACCGAGTTCCTTGAAGTTCGGAATCTCGTGGCCGAAATACGGATTGACCGTCGCCTTGCTGATGTTGCTGACTTCAACGTGCATGTTGCCGTTGGCGTCGATCGAGCGGACCGTCGCAGTGGCGCGGTCGAAGGCGAGGCCCTGACGCAGCTGCTGCTCTCCCGTCATGATCGACCGGTCGAACGCCATCGCGGCGTCCATCGCATGCGGCTTCACGATGATTTCGGCGCACCGCTCGATGGTGCCTTTGACGGCTGGGTGCATCGGCTCCGGCAGCATCTCGCGCGGTGCCCACGCGTAGCCCGAATGCTCGTCGTTGAGCACCGGAACGAACTTGGCGTCGACGCGATGCGCAAAGGTGTAAAAGGTCCACCCGTTCGGCGTCTCACATTCGTCGATCTGGACACGCGAACCGGGAGGCGTGAGGCCGATTTCCTCGAGACATTCGCGGACGGCGCACTGGTCCGGCGTCTCGCCGTCCTCGGCACCGCCACCGGGCAGAGCCCAATGACCGCCGAAGTTCTTCTCAGCCGTCGACCGCCGCAGCAGCAGGATATCGCCATCTGGAGCGATATACATGACGCCGGCGGCGATCTTCATCTGCGTTGATCTCGCTCGGTTACATGAACTTCATTTTGGCTTCGAGAACCCTGACGCGGCTATCAAGGTCGCTGTTGGCCGCGCCTCCCGCGCCACCGGCTGCACCGTAGCCGGCACCACCAGACCCACCCTCGGGCACGAAAGTCGGCGCGGGCAGGGCGATCGAGTTGCGCAAGTCGGCAATCTGCTCTCTGAGCGGGTCGACATGCTCGCGGAGGAACGCGTTCATGCTCTCGTCGATCGTCTGCATGTGCGCGGTCAGTTCTTCCTGCAGCTTCGACAGAAGCGCATTGACCTGGTCCTCGCTGAACGCCGCGACGATCTGGACTCGGATTTCTTCGAGCTTGCGGTCGAGCACGTCCATGGTAAGCGGCTCGTCCGCCTTGGGTTCGGTCTCGTCGCCGGTGACCTCGTAGGCGCCTTCAACTACTTCCGGTCCCGCCGAACCCGACGTGGGTGCTGCTGGTGCAGCAACATCGGCCGTCGTTCCGGAGACTTGCGTCGAAGCGTCTGCCGGCGCTGTGAGATCAATCGATTGCTTTTGCGTTCCGTCGCCGTTGTCCATGGTGCTGTCCTACTGCTGGTTAAAATCCCGGGATGATGGATTTGCTGACACATCGGCAGTTCGGCTCTTCGCCGGGGAAGATGTGACGGCCAAGGGCTGGATCGAGCCAACCCTCCTTGATGTCGTAACGGGTTTTCTCGCGACCGGCTTTCAGGTGCGTGGGGCGCGGATGCTTCCCGCCGCCGCTGTGAACCCAAATTGCTTCCGTGACGCCGATCTCGTCTTGGCGCGCGCGGTTCATCGACGCGGTCGCCTTGTTGTTCTGGTCTCGCGCAATGAAGGCAGCGCGGCGCTTCGTGATGCCGAATTGGTCTTGCAGATCGGTGGTCAGCTGGCCTAGGTCACGGCCATTCTGCACCGACCGCATGACGATGCCTTCGATCTGCGTGAAGTACCGGCTGGGGATCGACTTGATCAGCGAGACCTGCTGATTGATCGTCGCCTGCATGATATCGCGTGCTGCCGGCGTCATCTTGAACCGCACGCTGATGCCAGCCTGACGCAGGATCGAGCGCAGCGCGGAATCCGATCGCGCGGTAACGTCGGTCGCGAACCAGTCGGCCAGGGCAGGGGCGGCTTCATTGAACTTGCGCTGCCATCTGTCCGCGAGCCGCTTGACGGCGGCGCGCAGCGCGGTCGACGGCAACACGTCGTCTTGCGCAATGATCGGCTCGTTGTTGCGATATGACGACTTCAGCCAGAAGACGACCGAGTCGTTCATTTCGTCAACGAGCTTCTGCAGCTTGCGCCGATACGCGGCCGCGGTGCCTGCATTCGCGTGGACCGGACGCAGCACCTTGTCTTTTCTGGATACTGCAGCCACCGGGGTTACGCCGCCTTGCGGGTCTCGCCGCTGTCCTCGTCGTCTTCCGATTCCTCGTCGTCACCGGCGGCGTCGATATCGCCGTCCGTATTTTCATCAGCAGGCGGCTCCGGCACGTCATCCACGTCGAGGCCGGGATATGGCGTATCAGGATCGCTGGCGATGCGCGCGCGTTCTTCTTCGGGGTGCAGCGTGCCGTCATCGATGAGGATCTGGCCGGTCTCGGCTTTGATCTTGTCGACTTCGGCTTGCCCCTTTTCGTCGAGCGACCAAAGCGGCTCGTAGATGAACGAGATATCCGGATCGACCTTGCCCCAAATGTTGATCTGGGCGAACGCGATCACGGTGCGCAGGTGGCGCGTAAAGAACTTCTCCTGAAATGCGTGGATCGAATCGTAGAAAACGCGGATCTCGGGCTCTGCGGTGCCATTCAGACCGTGCGGCGATATGCCGAGCAGCTTGACCAGCGGAATGCGGCTGACGGCCGCCATGTGTTCCTGTGCCTGAGCCTGCAGTGCGTCCAGCGTTCCTAGCGGAGCCGCGACGTTCTGGAATTCCTCGCTTTCCTTGTCCAGCACCATCGTCCCGCGATTGTTGCGGATGTTGTTGAACAGGTCGACGCGGTCGAAAAGCTCGTTACCCTGCGGCGACAGGTCGGCGCCCATGTTGGTGCTGAGCACGAAGACTGAGAATGCCTGGACGATGTCGGCAACGCTCTGGCGCACGCCGAGCCAGTTGTCGACATAGGGCTTGGCCATCTGGGACATGGCGAGACCGCCGAACGCGTATGCCGGCTTGAGCATGTCCGGCACTTCGCGGCCGACAAAGCGCAGCAGCCGAGAGACGTGGACTTCCTTGCCCTGAACGAACCAGCCCTGCGGATTGTACCAATCTTCCTTGAGCGGGTCGTTCGAGTTGTACGATGCCGGATAACACCAGATCGGCTCGACGACCGCGAGGCGCTTGAAGTCGCCTTTGGCGAATTTGCCTTCCGACATCTTGTCGAAGCCGTCGCCGATCGGCGTCTTGAGCTCCGCCGGGTCGTCCGTCTTGCCGGTGTCGATGTACAGATGCGCGCGGCCGAACAGACCGTCGACCTCGCAGAGTTTGCAGAACATGTCCCGCACGCGGAGGCGGTCCAGTTCCTCATTCAGTTCCTCAATCTGCCTGGTCTTGTCGGTGTCGCCCTTGACCTGCAGCTTGATCCACTTGCGGGTCATTTCCGTCGCGATGGTCTCGCTGATGACGCGGTATTCCGGACGCTGAGCCAGTTCGGCCAGGTACGTGTATCCGAGGAACGTGACACCTTCGACGAACGCCGAATTCGCGATGTTGCCCCATGCCGAGTTTGCAAAGGCGTTGACGTTCGTAATGTTCTCGTCCTTCGCCATCCCGTCATTGTCGGGGATCGCCGACTTCGGGAAGTCGGGCAGGCGAAACGGAGTGGTTGTAGGCGCTGTCGCAGGCCTGCGCGTGTTCTGCTTTGACCTCTGCAGGATGTCAGGCGTGATCCTGATCGGCCTGCGAGACAGGACTGCAGGAGCGGGCGCAGCCGTGGCAACCGGCTTTGCCTTCGCAGCAGCGCGCGGCTTCTTCGCCGGCGCGCGCCGAGGACGTGCAACGGCTTGCTCCATGAATGTCATCGCGATCTGAGTGGCGATTTGCTTCACGAGCTTTTTCCGGCTTTTCTTCACCGACGCCTCATCATCGGCTGTCGCGAGCGCGCCAGCATTTCCGGAGAAATCACCATCGGCCGCTTAACTGGTATCGGCCAGAACGCCATGATGATCGCATCCGCAAGGTTGGGGGACTTCGTGCCTTCCGGCGTCTTGTCGATGAGCATTTTCATGCTGCTACTGAGTCCAGCGGTCGGCTGGCTTAGCTCTTTTTCGATCTTGCGCAGGTTCGGCAGATCGCGCGGCAGACTGATGAGTTCGTCCGGCTGGTATGTGAAGTTCGCGTGTTCAGCATCGCCTTTGCGCTTTTGAACGGCGCGCCACGTCCTTTCGAATCGGCGGCGCACTTCCCACCACGCCTGAGCCTTCAGGTTCTGGTAAAAATCTTTGTTGATCGGCGACTGCTTGTCGCCATCGATGAGGTGCCTATCGGGGTGCAGCACCTCGTCGCCGGCGTTCCAAGGCACAAGGAAGATGTCCCTCGGCATCAGCTTTTCGTCGATCAGGCGGTTTGTTTCCCCCTTGATGCCGGCGCCTATGCCGATGCAATCGTACTGCAGATCGATCTTTCCGAGGTTTCGGCAACCATCAACGGCGCGGCGCGCGGTGATCGCGGTATCGCGCTCGCCCCATTCTTCGACGCTCTTGAGGATGACGCCCTTGCGCTTTGCCAGCGCGTTCGTGTCGCCACCACCGTCGGCAACGTCCAGCGCGGCAACCCAGCCGCCGCTGTCATCGAAGCCCAGGGCCTCGTGCGCGCCGATCGCGGCCTTGACCCACTCGGCAGGAATGACCACGCCTTCAATTGCGGCGAAGTAGTTTCGATCGACTTCCTGTGCAAAGACATGCAGCAGGCCGTCGTCGACCGCCTTCTTGCGGCGCATGTCGTACCATTCCTGAGATTTGGCCGGATGGTCGCGCCAGTCCATCACAAGGACTTGCGTCCGGCCCTTCTCAATCGGGACGCCACGTTGCCAGTCGAACCCGGCCTCACGGCGCCGGTGAAAGACGTTTCCCGGGCCATTGACGGAACTGATATCGATTTGGACGCGGGTGTTGTCGGCGAGCGCCGCTTCGATCTTCTCGGGCCGCTTGTAGTGCGCCGACTCGTCCTTGAAGAAAATCCGCTTTCGACCACCGCGACCGATGTTGTCGCCAGTGTCGCCGGTGATGGTCGCATCCGTTTCCGGATTGACCACCTTCATGAACGACATGTGGACGTTGGGGTTGAACCCAACGGGCAGGAACTCGGACGGCAGGCCGCGGATCAGCATTCGAATCTTTTCGAAGATGCTGTCGGTGTCGCCTAGCTTGTCGACGAGGTCTTGTTCGCGGCTGCCCCAGCCGATCGACGTTCCGGGCGAGAACCGCCAGAGCCAGACTGTGAAGGCAACGCAAACCCACGTCGCGCCCATGTCGCGGCATTTCTCGACGAGGCCGCTTTCCTCTCCGTTGAGGCAATCGAGCAGGAACGTGACGAGGTCTTCTTGCCGCTCGAACAGAATGAACGGCATGCGAGCCGGTGTATCTGTGCCGGCGTTACGAGGATCGTAGGTATCGCACCAATGGTTGATGAACTCGATCGGGTGCGTGCGATAGAATTCCAGCGCGCCGACAAGCATGTCGGGCGAGGATCTGATCTTGAGCAGCTGCGCCTGGCGCCAAGCCCAAACCGAAACGTAATCCGGTGGCCAGCTCTCGCGTTTAACCGTTGCTGGAACCTGAAAGGGTACTGGCATAAGCAGCGGCAGCCTGTTGCGGCGTCATCTTGCCGGTGACGGTCTCGATGGGCCCGCCGCCCTTGCCGGTGAGCTCGAGCAGCGCCTTGTCGGTTTCACCGAGGTGGACCTTCCTCAGGTGAATGGTCATTTGCACACCGGCGCTGTTCGCCATCTGCATATGCTTGAACGACTGGCGTTTGATGCTGAGCTTGCCGAGGTTCTGCGCGCGGTTGAACAGATCGCGATACTTCGGTTCGGCAAGGCGACGCTTCATGGTCCGAAGCGACACGTCGAAGAACGCAGCAAGTTCTTCGACAGTACATTGAAGCTTTGCGGCCTGCGCAAAGCTTACTTCATCGATTCGCACGCGCTTTCGGCCGCCCGTATCTTCGTCTTCCAAGTCGACCGGAGGAGACTTCCTTTTCGGCACAGCAGACCTCAAGCAGAACTGACAGTAGAGTGAAGGTTACAAAAAGAGTAGAAAAGACAGAGACATGAGAGCACAATCTGAGACTTAACACGAACTCAGAGGAGGCGGCATTGTCGGCACCGGCGCTGAACGACGACGGCATTTCAATCAAGGGCTGCAGCTTCATCTATCCGCCGCGCGGACAGGCGGGCGAATACTCGGCACTCGCGGCGAACCCCTATCGAGGCTGCGGCCATAAGTGCGCGTACTGCTATGTGCCGCGCGTCACGAAACAGGATCGCGGCGAATTCAACGCCGGCGCTGTTGATCGCGCCAACTATCTCACGCATCTGCGCAAGGATGCGGTGAAGTACAAAGCGGCCGGCATCACCGAACAGGTGATGATCTCGTTCACGTCAGACCCATACCATCCCGGCGATAGCACGCTGACGCGGCAGTCGTTCGAACTCATGATCGAACACGGCCTCGGCATCTGCGCGCTGACCAAGGGCGGCACGCGCGCGCTGCGCGATATCGACTTGTTCAGACCGGACCGGGACGCCTTCGCGTCGACACTCACGAGCCTGGATGACAGGTTTTCGCAGAAGTGGGAGAGTGGCGCTGCGATGCCGGGGGACCGGATGAACGCGCTCAAGGCCTTCCACGAAAAGGGCATCTACACGTGGGTCAGTCTCGAGCCCACAATCGACGTTGAAGCCAGCCTCTCAATCGTCGAGGCGACGCATTCGTTCGTCGATCTCTACAAAGTCGGCAGGGTCAACTATCTGCCGATCACGAAGACCACTGATTGGGAAGGCTACACCCACCGGATGATCGACCGGCTGCACCAGCTGGGCAAAGCCCACTACATAAAACGCGATCTCCAAAAATTCTTACCAGCCAACTACCACAACCCGTTGCGCGTGCCGCAGCATCACTGAGGGCAGGGCGATGAAACAGAAAATCTCTGCTATCCTCGCGCGGCTTCAATGGCTGGTCCGCAGAACACAGCCAGACCCGTCGGCTCCCTCGATCAACCCGATTGACCACGAGCAGACCAAATGACGCCCGCCGAACTCCTGCTTTACGTGGCGCTGGTCGGCATTGTTGCGCTGACGATGGCCATCGTGGGAGCGTGGTGGTTTCTCAGCTGGGTCTGGTCGTGGACGCCAGACCCGTACAACGATTGAGGCCAATATGATCGATAAGACAACCTTCGAGCGACTGAGGGCGCTCGCACGCAGCCACTACGAGAGAGCCATCAAAGAACACGAGGACAGCGCAGCGAAAGTGGCGGACTTGACGTTGGAGTGGGTGAAGATCGATGAAGACATCGATGGCCTTGAAGCAATCTACGAATTGGAGCTCTAACCCTTTCCCTTGAGCACCAGCCCGATGTACCGCATGGCGGCCCCGGTCTTGCCTTCGGCCTGCCACTGCTTTTCGATGGTGCAGTTCATCCGGCGCGCGAGGCCTGCGATGGCCTTCGCGATCACCGCGTCCTGTTTCTTGCTCAGTCCTACGATGCCGGTTTTCAACCCTGTCAGCAGGCCAATGGCTTCTGGGATGATGTTCGACTTGTAAGCGAACCCGCCGCCCTCGGTCAGGACCAACCCGAAAAGCTCCCCCGGCGCGACGCGCCGCCGATCGGCAATGATGATGGCCTGATGCCACGGCGAGCCGTAGGCATCGAGGTCGAAGAGGCTAAACTCGGCCAGGTTAGCGACGCGCAACACGCGGCGATTGTCGGCCGCGAACATGAGGCGGCCGTCGCGCTGCGGCTTGAGATCGCAGCCGGTATAGCCCTTCGCGTCTTTCCAGACCGCGGAATACATTTCGCCGGAGCCAGCGAAGGCATCGAAGACTACGACATCACGCCCGACAACTTCCAGGACGCGACGTCGAATCTCAACCTTCGCACGGAATGCCTGCCGATTATTGTCTGTCTTCCCCGGCCCCTTCTTGTCGAGGGACATCAGACCACCGTGACGTTGATCGCCTTGCGCCCATCGCCCTTGTTCGACGAACCGAGCTCGTAGGTCACGCGCTGGTCGACGAGCAGCATTTCGTTGCCGACCAGGTCGGTGCGATGCACGAACACATCCATCGACTTGTCGTCGGGGATGATGAACCCGAACCCCTTTTGCTCCGAGAAGAACTTGACCTTACCTGACTGCTTGACGTGGACGCTCATTGACGCAACCTTGGTGCTGGTGGTGTGGCTCAGGCAGCTTTCAGTGTGGCGGCGAGGAATGGGCCACGCCGGACCGTGTCGCCCTCGAACCATACGCATTCGACGCGCAGGCCTGTATCCGACACCGCCTCGACGGTCATCTTCGGCGTGGAACCGGACTTCAAGCGCACGACATCGCCTGGACTGAACTGTGCGGACATACTGTTACCCGAGGTTGATGGTGCCCTGTTCGACGGTGACGCCGGCGAACGGCTTCATCGCATCCTGTAAAATTCTAAGCACTTTTGCCTGATGGGCGAGGGGACCGCGAAGGCTGATCCAGAACTCATCGTCGACCGGGCCGGTCTCGATTTCGCGGACTTCCAGATCGGCTGGTTCGTCGAGCAGGCCCTTGAGCTCGCCGGGCGAAAAACCGAGGACGAGGGCATCTTCTCCTTCGTCCTGCAGTTCGAGCAGCACACCGCGCAGGATTTCATCATCCCACCGGCTGTTCTCGCCGATTTTGTTTAGAGCTAGCCCTAACGCTTTGTAACCGGCTTCGGATAAACCATCGATCACCCGGCACTCTACCTCGGTGCGCTCCATCCGCTTGAGGGCTTCGAGACGCGCGTGACCGCCGATGATTTGGCCGTCTGGTCGCACCACCAGCATCTCGACATAGCCGAAACGCTCGATTGCGCCGACGATCTGCGAGATTTGCGCTTCGCTGTGGCGGCGCGCGTTGCGTGGATCGGCAGTCAGGGACGCAATCTGTCGCACCTCGACAGTTGCGGCAGGTACACCAGCCGCCGCGGCTTTCGCTTTAGACACTGAAACGCACTCCTGAACGGCCAGTTAAAAATTCTGTCGCATGGCGAACACAAAGCTGACAGACTGGACACTCGACCAGAAAACCCTATCGGGGACGGCCTATGCACTCGGGTGACGACGGGGCAACCCGGCAACTGACCGAACGCTACATCGCGTTCTTGCGGAGCGAGCTGACTGCCTCAATGCTGGAATTGTACGGGGCCGCGGATCTCCGCTACTTCGTCTTGCCCGATCCCTTGTTGCAGTCAGCCCTCGATCGACAGCCACCGTCAAGACGTGCGGCCGTCGTACTCGAGGCGATCGGCGCCGCTGAGGTCAGTTACCCAGCAGGTGATCAAGTCGCCGATAAGCGCGAGCCAGCTCATCAGCATTGACCTTGAACGCATCCATTTCAGCCTGACGTTCCACTTCGCCGGCGCGCTTGCCGTTGCGGCGATCACGCTTGGCTGCGGCGAGAGCTAGGCGTTCGTCAGCGCGTTGCCGCTTTGCGAGAGCGCGAAGGTTCTCGCGATGGTGGCGCTGCCCGCTTGCGTGGATGTTGCGGAACACTGTGCTGCTCGCTTCTTGTCGAGGGCTGACTGACCTGGTGCTGGGTCGCCGCAGATTTCGGCGGTGAGAGACTTCACGGCGAGAACGCGGCGCGCGCGATCTTCGAGAACATGGGCCGGTGCCGCTGGGCCCGGTGTGACGAGGTGCGGCCCGTGCGGGTTGCGGTACATCTCGCGCTCCGCTTCTCGGTCGCGCTCTGATTTCTGACGAACGTACTTCCGGTTCGACGTCATGGAATCTGTGTGAGGATGGCGATGCAGCCGGAGACGATTGCTGCGGCAATCGCCCAAAGCGACCATGTGTCGCGGATAGTCGGAAAGCCGTTGTACGTCCGAACGGCCTTCCGTCGCTGCACTCCGAAATGTCGGCTCATGTCGTCTCGCGGTTCGTACCCGAAGAAGTTGCGGCTCATTTCGGACCAACGATGTACAGGGTGATTGCCGCCCCAATGCATGCGAGCGGAAACGCGCTGACGATTCCTGCCAGTGCTATAGTTTCGAGATCGGATGTTCTTAGCCAGCTTTCAACCACGTCGCGCCAATCGCGCTTCGGATACAGCGGCTTTAGCTCTCGTTGGCGTGCAGCGATCAGGTCCGCCAAATCCGGCTTGGGCGGCTTGACGTTCGGAACACTCACGGTGTCAGCTTCCCGTCGCGGATGAACCCGTGCCAGCAGTTGCGCGGGCCCATGAAGAACGAACCAGCCCCAGCACCACAGGTCGGACCGTTCTTGTCGACGGTGATGCGCTCGCCAATCGTGCCTTGTCGTACCCAGCAACGATGCGTCGGCTCATCAGGCAACGTGCAGTTGCTGGCGCGGCCTTCGATGTTCCAGGCTGTGTTGCCGGCGTACCCCTCATCCCCTGCGACGACGCAGAAGATCGAATGACCATCCTTGCCAGCGCGCGGATAATCGTCGGCATGAGAGCCTTTGCGACGTGGCGACGCGTACAGCGCGCCGATCGGTAACTCGCGGGATGAGCATTCCTCGCCTGTGGCCATGTTGCGCATGATTGGCGATGATATCGCACCTTCGAAGGGACCGCGGCGAAGCTCGCCGCTTTCGTCGAACGTGTATTCCCACCACGAGGTCTCGAAGACTTCGCCGCCGTTGATGGTCATCACTCAGTCCTGCGTCTCGATGAGGAAGCTGTCGACGCCGGCCGGAATCGGCGGCATCGCGACGAAGTCCGAACGCTTGTGCCAGCTGTCAGAACAGAACTGGATCACGCCGCCCGTGATGATGTAGTGGCAGACCCGTTCCTCGCCGTTCGGTCGCTCCGACTGATCGCCGATCTCTTGGTAGAACGTCTGCTTGAAGCTTGGCGAGAACGTCGGCGTTTCGAGATTGCCGTCGAACTTCCAGCTATCCGGCAGCGGGTGCATTTGCTCGCACGCCGGACACCAATGGAAGAACTGCGTCGGCCCCCGACGCATCACGCTGCTGACCTGGCTCATGCCGGCTTTCCCAAGAAAACTGCGAAGGTGCTTTCGCCGATACGATCAACGCGGCAGGCGCCAAGGGCCGCTAACTTCTCAATCTGCTTCCGGTCGATCGCTGCGCGTGCGCTGACGCTGCCGAAGTATTGACCGGCTTCGTCGAGCATGAGCTCGCGGTACTTTTCGAGGAAGTGAAGCGCGTGCACGTCCTTCGTGGACAGCTTCGCCATCAGGTCAGGTGCCTACCTTCACTTCGGTGCCGTCCCACACGAACTCGCCGTCTGCACCAACCGGGAAGTGTGATCGGCAACCGGCGCAGAACGTGCCGCTGTAGAAATACGGATCACGCGCATACGTCTCGGCAAGCGCGTTGCTCATCTTGGTCAAGGTGCCACAGGTCTGATGCACGTAGCTGTCGCGCACCGGACGCACGAAACCCTTCGCGCGCTCTGCTTCGGACAGAACGACATAGCCCTTCTGCTGGCCGGTCGCTGGATTGATCTCGCGGTGATCGGCTGGCACCGGGCTGCCATCGGTCAGCGTGGTCTCAGGACGTTCGGTCATCGTGATTTTCTCGCGCGCGAGGCGGTGTCAGAAGGGAATGGGGCGTCTCAGATGCCGGATCGGTGGCTATGCAGTTGATATTGCTTGCAAAGAGCCATTCAAATGGTCGCTAACAGCCATTTGCGGATCGGTTCACGTAGCAGGCGCGCGTTTGAGCGCGCGCTGCTGTCGGCATTGAGTTTTGAGTTGAAGGTGACAAGAGTGACAGCGTCTGAATTTTGACGCGGGAGGCCGGCTGGTGACGTCACATGGGACACCGCCTATCACGTATCTAGAATTGAGAACCCGTTCCGTGTCGAAGCTCGTTGTGGGGTCCGGTGGAAGCGCGTCGCTCAGGAGCGCCGCTTCCTCTCTGGTCACAGGTGTGGCTTCAGGTGGGTGCGCGTAAGACGCCTCGAAAAAAGTGACATGTCAATAGGGTCCCGGTGACAAGAACGGCAATCTGCGAACTAACGCTTTGAGATTTCTGAAAAACATTTCTGCAAAAACGAGCAAAGTGACATAGGTGACAAGAGGCAAGGTGACAGCCTGTCACCGGCAAATCGCGCAGCTGAATCGGGTCAGGACTTGCTCAGCGTCGATCGTGCGAGGGCGCGAAGGTCACCGAATTGGGTCTGGCCGGCGAGGGTGGCTTTGGCCGCGACGAGCTCGACCAGCGCGCCGGTGAAGCGTGCGAGGAACACCGTGTACGACATCGCGCCTTGGCCGACGGACTGCATCCGCTTGCGGTACGATTTGAACTCGGCGTTGACCTGGGCGAGACCGCCTGATGTCCGCATCGCTTCGACGCGGTTCTCAATTTCGACGACCGCGGCGAGGGCGGTGGTGCTGATCTGCTCGTTGGTCTGCCAGGGTGCGCCGAGCATTCCGGCCATGTCGATCACATCGTCGCGGCATTCGCGCGGTGACCGGTTGAGCCATCCGTGACCATCGGCCAGCGCCTCGGCGTCGCAGTTTTCGAGATAGTGCGTCAGAACGATCTCGGCATGCTCCGGCTTCGTGAACCAGAGCGCGTCGAAAACCGCAGCGCCGTCCTGCAGGTTGACCGATTGTTTTGCGGTCTGAGGCTGCGCTTTCGATCCGTCGGCGCTCGCAAGGATGACGACCGCGCGGACATCGAGCGCGGCGAGATAGGCCTTAACGAGACCGTCCCTTTTCCCCATGCCGGGGATATATGGCGGCGGAGTATTTAATCCTATGTTAAGATCATGTCCCACGTGAAACAAATGCGTTAGACCGTTGATTTTATGAGAAAAATGGCTTGCGGCGCAGGCCGATAAGTGGTTTTATAATCGTATTCCAACAGGGGCAACGCCCCGACCTGCACAGGGAAACAGTGACCATGGCCTTCGCCTTTGACACCCTCGGATATTCGAAGCACCTTCAAGGCGCTGGCGTCGCAGCCAACGTGGCCGACGCCCATGCCGAAGCGGCAAGGGATTTCGTCATGACCGAACTCGTGACCAAGACCGACCTGAACTCCGCGTTGGACGCTCTGACGTCCCGGCTGACCATCCGCCTCGGCAGCCTCATGGTCGCTGGCGTTGCCGCGCTGGCCGTCCTACAGCGCATCCACTGAAATTCCAGCGGCGCGGCTTCGGTCGCGCCGGTCCTACCTTCACCCCAAAGGGGCAACGCCCCGCCACCGCACAGGAGACGTGCAGCATGACGACCAAGACCAAATCCCCCCGCAAGTCCAAGAGCCTTAGCCCGCAGCAGAAGTCGTGGGTCACCCGCCGCAAGATGCAGCGCGAGGCGGACGCCAAGAAAACCGCCCGCAAGTCGTCGCGGGTCGCCAAGGCGGCGTAAATCTCAGGTCATGCCGCCAGCTTCGGCTCGCGGCATTGCCGGGGATTTACCCCGACCACCGGGCCTTCGGCCCATCCTGTCGAGGATGACACGATGTATGATTTTCCCACCATTACGTTACGCGCGCGTGGCGTTCCCGCCAACGACGTTCTGAGCCATACCGAAATCCGCAAAGCCGCAGCTGCTCGCGCCTTCTGGTCTGACCATCCGCTGAACGTCGCGTTTCGCACGAAGTCCGGCAAGCAGACCTTTTCCCTCAAAGAGTTCTCCGAGTTCGTCGTCGCCATGCCCGGTGACGAGTTCGCGGCATGCATGTTCAGCGCGGGAGTCGTCCGATGAATATGCATGTCCGCACATTGTCGCCCCAACAGAAGGCCTGGGAAACCCGGCGCGCGAAGCTTGATGGCCGCGTGCTGATCGAAACCCGCAAGGCAGAGGCCGCGGCGCCGGTGGTGCTGTCTCCGCTGCAGGACGCGAAGATGGTCGAGCTTTGGCTTGACCGGCATGACGTGGGTTGTGGCTATCGCCGCTATGTCGTCCTCGAGATCGGGTACCGCTCGGTTCTTCTGTTCAGCGCCGCAAAGCTTGCCACGGTGGAAGTCGATCGACGCGAGTTCGACAGGCACGCCCGCGAGGTCATGCCGAAGGCCAAGGCGGTTGTCGCCATCATTCAGAACAACATCAAGCTGGCGGACCGCATCAACGACCGCGCCGGCGACATCATCATCAGCGACGGCGGACGCAACGCGGCGCGCGCGGTGGAGCGCCTGTCATGATTAAAAGGGAGAATAAAATGGACTTTGCAACATTCAAAACCGGAGAGCCAGCGCAGGCCATGTTCCGGAAGCTTGGGCTTTTGGACTACCTTGAGGCCGCTGGAAGTTGGCGATCGCTCCGCGAATTGATTGTCGATTTCAACGGCTGCGATCAAGGCCGCTTTGTCGCGCTGGCGCGAAAATGCGACGGGGTTTCCAGTTCCGGCGAACGCGTGTTGCTTCACGCCATTCTTTACGTCACAGACTTCGCGTGGCTCGCGGACGAACTTACCGGCGAGCGTGCTTGGCAACAAATGAACCGATGCAGCGGCGACTGGCGCAGAGCAGTGGCTGCCTGCATCGTGGCTGAGGCCTAAGCCGTGAAGAATCCTCTGCTCAATCCAACCCAGAACGATCAGGCCGTCGTCGCGCAGCGCCGCGCGGCATCTCCGCTCAAACCGAAAGTGCCTCAGCGCCCATGCGACGTCGGGCTGTTCAGTGATGAGGCTGACCAACTTGATCTAGTTGAAATGTTCCAAGACCCTGCAGAGGACGAATGATGCCAGCGCCACTTTCGATCATCGGCCATCGGTTTGCCAAGGTCACGGTCCTCCGCGAGGTTGATCAATACGTCTCGCCCGGTGGCCGCCCGATGCGAAAATATCTCGTTCGCTGCGACTGCGGCATCGATAAGGAAATCCTCGGGAGCCATCTTCCCAAGATCGTCAGTTGCGGATGTCACAAGAACGGACTGCTCGGTGGGCTGAACCGGACCCACGGCGAGGCCAATAAGACGGCCGAATACGTCGTGTGGCGCGGCATGGTTCAGCGTTGCACCTATGAGAAGCACCGCTATTTCAAAAACTACGGTGGTCGCGGCATCAAGGTCTGCGATCAATGGTTGCGCAGCTTTCCGACGTTCCTGAAAGACATGGGGCGACGGCCATCACCGAAGCACAGCATCGACCGCTATCCCGATAACGACGGGAACTATGAGCCGTCGAATTGTCGCTGGGCAACGAGGAAACAGCAGCAGGCAAACCGGGCGAGGGCGAAATGAAAATCGCCATCGACCGCATCCAGCCCGACCCCGGTCAGCCTCGCAAAATCTTCAACCTGGAACAACTCCAAGAGCTTGCGAACTCTATCGCGTCGAGCGGCCTTCTGCAGCCGATCCTCGTTAAAAAATCCGGCGTTAGATACCAGATCGTTGCCGGTGAGCGACGCTGGCGCGCCCATGCGCTTCTGGCGAAGCGCGGCATGAAGAAGTTCGCGACTATCGAATGCAATCTCGCCAAGCAGAAGGCTGGCGCCGATACTCGTGTTGCTCAGATTGTGGAAAATATGCTGCGCGCGGACATGACCCCGATGGAGGAAGCCGAGGCGTTCGTCGAACTGCGCGACACCTACGGCATGGATGAAGCGGCGATCGCCGGCAAGCTAGGGCTTGCTGCCTTTCGAGTGAAGTGGCGACTATCGCTTATGAACCTTTCGCCGGCGTCGCGGAGGCTATTCGAGGCCGGTGCGATCGAGCAGCAGGCCGCGAACGAGGTCGCGCGTCTTGATCGCGACGCGGATCAGGCCCGCATCATCAGGATGTTAAACCGGGGCGACCTGATCGGCTGGAAGTCCGTCAGAAACGCGGTCGACGCCATCCTCCAGGGCACGACCCACGAGGATCTGTTCGGCGCGGCCGCCCCATTGCCCAAGGCGAAGGAGTTGGCAGTCGTGAAGTCGATGGAAAAGAAGGTTGACGATATCGCCGCGGTGGTTTCAATCGGCTGGCAGAACGGCGAGTGTATCGTTGCGAGCAAGATCGCGCCCGACCGTGCCGGCGTCATGGCTGACAAACTGGCGGGTATCAAGGCCGCTATCTCGCACATGGAACGCGAACTGAGGAACGTCAACGCGCAAGCGCGCATAGTGATGACAGGATAGGGTGATGAACATTTCAGGACTTACAAATTCCAGCTTGAAGATGCTGTATGACGGCATCGGGACGGCGCTCGCGGCCGACGATGCGTCGGTTGAAGCTGGTCGCGACCCGGAGCATGAAGTCCGAACCTCGCCAGTTTGGCGACAGTGGGCCAAGGATCTATCCGACGAAATGGTCAAACGCAACATTACGTTCAGCCGCATCGATTGGTGGGGAAAATGACCGGCGGAGAGCTCAAGCAGCTGCGGCACGACCTGGCCGATGCGCTCGGCCGTCGGATGACGACCGGTGACATGGCGAAGCTGTGCGGGCTTGCGCCGAAGAATGGTGCCGAGACGATGCAGAAATGGGAAGACGGAGTGGGCCCGAGCGGGCCGGCTGCCGCGCTGCTGTCAGTCCTGGCTTGTGCGAGCGAACGTCACGATATCGACCCGACCGTTCTGGATGCCGGCGAGCTTAACGGCGAGTATGTCGAGTTCCTTGAAGATAGATATCGCGCCATGATGCGCGCTGAGATCCTCCGCCGACTCAGCTGACCGGTGCCTGTAATAAAACTTGATCGTAGGCCACGCACGCCAGTGCACGTCCATGCATGTCAAAGCATGACAAAGCCGGACAATGACCGGGCCTACAGTTCCTAGCAGCAATTTGACAACAACGCCCTTCGGGTTTCCAATTGCTACTCTGTTCCTGCGTCGATTGTCCGACGTTAAACGGAGCCGAACATGTCAGATCCAACACCATCATCGATAATTAAGACGACGCGGACCTCAGAAGGTTTGCGTAATACGCTTTTCGATGCTCTTGACGCCTCTTTGAACAAACAAATGCAGCCAGCCGAAGCGCAGGCGATTTGCAAAATTTGCGCTCAGATTATCAACAGCGTGAATACTGAAATCGAGTTCTACAAACATATCGCGAGCAAATTGCCGGATGGCACCGCACCGAATACCGTCCTTCAACTCGGTGGCGCGGGCAAATGAACCGCTGCGTCTTCCGCGACGTTCAACGACAAAACCGAAGGTGCACTAATCGTTCGGTGGACCATCGGATATGCTCAAACTGTCGTTGGATTATTGAAAGGTCAGCAAGGCAGATCGTCGCGATGCGTCTCGCAAAGACGCCCTCCAATTGGAGCCCAAACTCGTATTCTTACGAGCTGCTGGATTGTACATTTCCCAAAGACGACGTCCGGCGGCTCGTCGAACTGGCGAAGCTTAGATTCCTCGCCCAGCGCGTAATTCAAATCCTCAGCGATGACAATTCCGCACTTACGACACCGGCACCTTGTCCGCGACAAGGCGCGCGGTGATGATCCGCAAGCCTGCCATTTTATCCTTGAAAAACTGCCTCTTGCCGGACCAGCCGCGCTCGAGAGCCAGTGACTCGATATCGTCCAGCTTCATCACGCCCCAATGCGCACCGAGGGTCACGGCTTTGCCCAGCAATGGCTGGTCGGCCAGGTACTCGAACGGCCAGCGCAAGGCCTGATCCATCCGGGTGATCTGCGCCGGTGTCGCCTGCAGGCGCACCCGATTCCGCGCGGCTAGGGTCCGCTCCAGCTCGGCGGTCTCAAGCTGGGCGTTCAGGTCGAATTGCTCATAGTCGTATTGCGGCATCGCGTTGCCGTACATCTTCGGCCCGCGCGGCCGGGGCTGGGTGGTCAGCACTTCAAAGGCTTCTTCCAGCCGGTCCAAGACGTGAACGAGCGACCACCTAACAGGTACCGCGCCGGTCGATCCAGACGCTCCACGGGGCGTTTCCGGGCGGCTCTTGGCCCCATAAAGGAACGGCCTCAAGGCCGGATCGCCGTCCAGCATGATCATGACGTCCAGCCGCGCCCGGTCCTCCGGTGACATAAGTGACAGGTCAGGGATGACTGGCGTCATTACTCCCTTGTCACTCTTGTCACCCCGGCGTCGGGATTGGATGTTTTTCGCTTTATTTCCAGTCATTTCAGGTTTTCGGTGTCATTTGTCACTTTGGCGGGTTTGCTTGTCACTTTCGGGTTTCCGCTTGTCATCGAGGCGAGAAGTCGAGGGCGTGATCGGGGATTTCCTGCTGCATCCCCTTCGTTGCGTCACGGTTCGCCGGGGCCTGATCGCGAAGGCCCGCGACCGTCCTGCCCGTGAGCCAGATGTAGGGGTTGACGCGCCCGACGATGCGCAGGCGCAGGAACTTCTCGCTGGCGCGCTTGAGCGCTTGGTTGACTGAGTTTTCTTCTACGTTCGAGGCCACGGCCCGGTAGGCCTGTTTCCAGTGCGCGACGTTGACCACGTAGGTTATCGACTTCGGCAAGCGCAGGACGGCCGGCGTCGGCTCGCCGTGTTCCTCGATCGCGGACTTGAGGGCATCGAATGCCAGCTGCTGCTGGTCTGACAGCACAAGGCTGCGATCCTTGCCCGCGCCCTTGATCTCGACGGACGCGCCGGCGGGGAGCGTTATGCACGACGTGATCGGCTTCCCGTCGGTCTCACGGTATCCCAACTCCACTTGAACAGTTTCGAACCGGATATCGATCCCGTCTTCTCCGTCCTTCTGCTTGTCGAGCGTTGCGATTTTAACTTTGGTGCCTTCCTCTCGTTTGACGAGAATGACCTGATCGCTGTTGGCGTAGACCGACGTGTGCCCGCGGAGTTTTGTTCCTCCGGCGTTCATGTGGTGGACGAGACAGATGTGAGCGCCGGGGATGGCCTGCGATATCCGGTCGATGTTCCCCATGACGAGGCCCATGTCCTTGCCCGAGTTCTCGTCGGCGGCGCCGGAAGCCTTCGCCAGTGTATCGATGAACAGGGCGACCACCGGCATGTTGTAGATGCTCTCGATGCCCTTGATCTCTTCGATCAGCTTGGCCGTGTCTCCGTTCTGGCTGTAGATATCCACGGTCGACTGCAAGATGAAGACCGGCACGATTCCAGCCGGAATCTTGAAGGCCTGCCGCCACGCGCGGAACCGCTTCTTGATACCGCGCTGTCCTTCACCGGCCTGATAGATGACGAGCCCTGGCCGCAGAACCTCGCGCCCATAGAACTTGCTCGCCGTGGCGATGCACATCGCCATGTGAATGGCGAGGAAGGATTTTCCGGAACGGGACTCGCCGCCCAGCACCGACTTGTCGCCGACGGTCAGCCAACCGTCGATGATGTCTTCATGTTCGGGGCCAGGCTCGTCCAGCTGCTCGAACATGATGCCGCCGAACTTCGAGACGAATGGCTCGGGCTCGACGACCGGTTCGCGGTCGTACTCGTCGTAAAGGCCAGCTTCCGCGTTCGACCGGCTACGCAGTTCTGATGCCAGTTGTCGCGCAAGGTGCGCGGCGTCGGGAGCCTGCGGCGAATCCGCCATCAGCTTCGCGACGTAGGCGACGAGAGTGTAGCCACCGAAGACAGGCTCAAGCGGATCGCCGCCGCAGGCATCGAGCAGGGTTTTCAGCGTCGCTGGCTTGTCCGCGACATAGGCATCGAAAACAGCCTGAAACATCTGACGGTGTTGCAGGGCCAGGAAGTTCTCAGGCGTTACATCTTCCTGAATGTGAGCAATGAGGGCAGGCTGCAGCGACAGCAGGCCGATCAGAAGGCGCTCGCCCTCGAGCTCAGGATCTAGCCGGTCCGGCTTGGCATTGACGACGTTCAGCTTGATCCATGTGTCAGCGTCGGCCGGCGAGAGGTCCTTCACCTTCTGGATGAATTCGACTGCCGAGAAACCTTGTTCGTCGTCGTAGTCATAGACATAGCCGGTCGTGACGTTGACGCCGATATCTGCGAACCGAACCGTCGTTTCGTCTCTGCCCGACGGCGCGCCGAGGATCGCGCGTACCACGCGCTCCGCAAATGCCCCGTCCTTGGTACGCTTCGCCAGCATCAATCGTCCAGTACTGCAGAGAACATATCGTCGAGGGCAACGCAGTTCAGGATTTTGGCCGACAGCTCAAACGACGTTACCCCGCGCCGTTTCGCTTCCTGTTCGATCTTGCGCAGGCTGCGGTTCTGGACTGGCACGGGTATGCAGCTGAGTTGGTGCAACTCGTTGACGGAATCCGACTGGCGACGGATTCCGTGCTGTGCGCAGATCATCTGCAGCGTCGTGACTTCGCAGCCGAGCAGGCGTGCGATGGCGACGTCCGATTTGCCCGCCTTCATGTCGCGCTTGATCACAACCAAGGTCTGCGGGGTGAACTTGAACTCTCGCCTCATTTGCGCACCCCGCGCTTCATCGGCACGACGTTCGGATTGTTCTTTGCGTCGATGATCGCTCGGATGTCGGCTTGGTTGTCGATGAGGAAGGCGATGCTGTTCGCCAACGTCAGAAGCATGCGGATATCGGCCGCGCGCTTCGGGCTTGCGGAACCGATTTTGATGAAGGCCGCATCGGATGCCATGCGGTCCGCAGTCTCATCGGCTAGCCATTCCCACATCTGCTGCAGGCTGATCTTCGGCTGGGGCAAGACTTCATCGGCCACCGGTGGCGCCGTATCGGCGGCGACTTCCGGATCTAGTTCCAGGATCGGCTCGATGGTCTCTTGTTGTTCTTGGGCAGAAGTCATCGTTAGGCCGCGAATGCTTTCTCAAGGTGGTTGCTGATGAGCTCGATGAGCGCGGCTGACGTGCCGACACCGTCTTTCAGGGCCGCGTGTCGCGCGGCCGTCCAGTTGCTGACGAGGTCGAAGGTCTGCATCGCTTCGACCAGAGCGGCACGGTCAGCGTGCCAGGATGGCTCTGCGTCCAGTGTCGCGCACAGGGCCTCGACAAGAGGCGCGCGGACCCAGCCCGCGTTGCCATCGCCGGTCTTCGTGATGCATGACAGCGCGGAGACCAGCGTCTCGCGGCCATAGCGCGCAAGCTGACGAGCCAGCTTCACAGCTGCGAGGGTATCGCCAACCTGCATCAGATTAGATGCAACGGGGTAACGGCAGATCGTTACGCCAGCTTCTCCGCATGCGTCGTGCAACGCGACAGCTTCCGGCTCGCCGGCAGCCACGCGTGCGGCGTGCAGTTGCATGGTTGAGATCGCGGTGACCTTGCCGTTGATCGCGGCGAACGCGCTTGCTTGTGCGGCGACGTCTGCGTCGGTGATGAGGCAGGGGACGTCGCGGATACCGCGCAGCGCGGCCGCGGTGGTCCGGTGCTGGCCGTCGATGATGGAATAGATGCCGTCCTCAATCTCCGCCACGACGACCGGGGCGAACTTCGACCAGTCGAATTCTGCCGCGATATCGATCACGTTCTTTTCGCTGGCCTTGCCGACGATCTTCCGCTGATAGCGGTGGTCGATGCGCAGGCTGGCGATCGCGATCCAGTGCAGCCGGGGCTTTTTGCTGGCATCGATGTCCGACAGGACGCGGCCATCAAGACGAGGCCGCAGCGCCGCGCCGCTGATGCGGAATAATTCGCTCATCCTGCTGCCCTCGCTGGTGCAGGCACGGAAGGCGATTTCGCGGACCACGTCTCAAGCAGCGCGCGCATTTCCGGCTCGAACTCGCTGAGCATCTTGAAAATGGCATGCGCTTCGCCGACGCGCGCAGCGCGCTCGCGAAGTATACGGATGCTGTCGTTGATGCCGGGGCTCGGCGGGAGCCGCGCGGCCAGTTCTTCGGCGGCGTTGACATTTTCGCAGAGAAGGTTCGCGGCTTCGCGCAGCCCGACCGCAATCTCTGCGAAACTGGACTGCTGGGCATTACGCATGGTTTTCCCCCTGTCCGAACAATTTGTGTGACGGAATGTCGGCCCCGTTGATTTCATTGCGGGCCTCAGCGGCTGCGAGAAGTACACGGGGTACGTGAACATGCTTCCAAGAGCTTCGCGCGACGATCTTGTTGATCTGATTTCTGTCTAGGCCAAACAGGTCGGCGATTTCGTCGCCCGTATAGCCACGACGGGCGAGGCAAAAGATCGCGATTACATCGTGGTCATCGATCTTTGCGCAATGATGCCTGGCACCGAGCCGGTCGCGCCGGTGGCGACGCCTGTCAGCCGCGTTTTCCTTTCCTGTACCCCACTTCAAATTGCTCGGCTTGTTATTGCTTCTCTGGCCGTCAAGGTGCCGCACTTCGTGCACCCGGCTCGGTGCGGGCCCGTGGAATGCCTCGCACACCAGCCGATGGACAAGGGCCAATACCTTTTTGCCATTGAATGTTGTTTGGACAGACCGATATCCATTGGAATGGAGCCCACCCTTTAAGATACGAGGCTTCCGACTGCGCCGCTGGATGGTCAATCGGATTTCACCATCCGACGACGCTTCATATCCAGGCCACGATGGGATGGCTTTCCATACGGTCATGCGGGTGTTCCGAACAATGCGAGTGGCGATGGCATTCGACCAAAGTTCGCCGCGGCCCAGTCCCATATCGCTACGGCGTCAGCGCGATTGTCGTCATTGCAGTCTTTCGGAAAATATCCGAGCGCATGGCAGCGCGCGACGACGGCGGCTTTCGTCGCGTCACGAGAGCCCATGCGGCCTTTGCCGATGAAATGCTTGCGGGCGGTGCTGTCGGACAGATCGGACCAAGGTATCCCGAAGCGGTTGCACATCATTTCCACGACGCCGTGATATTTGACCTGCGCGTAGACCGAGTCCTGGCTCATGTTCATTTGCTTGAAGGCTTCAAGCGCCATCACGGTTTCCTTGACGACGCATGCCGGTTTCTCGCTTGTGAACTGCTCATGGAGGAATGCGGCGAGGTTCCCGAGTGCGTCTGCCAGCGATTGCTGTTTGCTGCGCAAGATCACGATGCCCGACGTTGGCATTTCACCGGGCCGACCCTTGGCGAACCCGGCGCGGACACCGAGATCGAGTGTGAAGATCAGCCCGGTGATGCGCGCCATCGCTAGTTCACCTTGAAATCGCTCGGCTTGGTGCCGAGTTGATCGACGGTGCCGGTCTTGATCGCGTTCTGCGCCTGCTTGTTCATTTCAGCGAGCGAAGGCTGCGAGCCTTTTGGCGTGTTGTCGGCCTTCTTGAACCCAGCACCGAGGATGGATTGGCCTTCGGCATAACCGTCGTTGTGGAAACGATGGGCTTCCGTCGTGACGTGGTGCGGGTTGTGCAACGTCTCGCCGGCGAGGCCTTGGCGCTTGCCTTCCGCGAACGCGCGATCCTTGAGCGGTGCGCGATCGTTCTTCGGGAACAGATCGGTTTGCGTGCCGATGGGCACGCCGAGCCATCGCAACACCTGCATGTCGCGCTCGATGCGCGCCTTGATCTCGGCTTCGCCTTCTGGCGTCTTGCCTTCGATGATCGCCTTGATCTGCTTTAGCCCGCCTTCGCCAAGATCGGCCTTTACGATCTTTCCGAAGTCCTTGAGGTCTTTGTCTGCCTTCTTCTTTGCGGCCTCGAGACGGACATACGTCCCGCGATGTTGCTCGGCCAGCGAATACCGCTGGTCCTCGGTCAGTTCGAGGTCGGCTGCACCACCGGGCGGTGGCGTAGCGCCTCGTTTTCCTTTTCCGCTTCCGGTACTTGGTCGTCCCATCATCGTCTCCTCCTGCTGGCTGGCATCAACGCCGAGCGGAGCGCTCGGCTGATTTCACAAACATTTTTGGATTGACGGCGTGCGGGTTCGCAGCCTTGCGCGTATGAAATTCGCAGTATGGCTTGCCGCCGTCGCAATCAGCGCCGCCCGTGCCGCAGTAGTAAAAACGCTCTGTGAGAGGATCGCCGAAGGGCCACCGGCACGTGGTGTTGGTCAGCTGCATCATCTGGATGCCTTCGCCGACGGCTGGTTCTTCGAGGCGCTTAGGCAGACCTGGCTCCGCAGCCTTGATGGCGACGGCCGCGGGGATGCTGTTCGAGATATTCCGGCGCGGCATCTGTGGCTGCGGCGCGGGCCGCGTCTTCGGTGCCGGAGATTTTACCTGCGCTGCTGGCCGCGTCGCCACGACCTGAGCATTACGCGTGGCGATCGTCACGGCCAGCTTTGCGGAATCCGGGCGGTTCTTCTGGTCCTTCGCCGAAAGGCCAAGCCGGTGGATTTTGCCGATGACAGCGCCGCGCGTCACGTCACCGAACTGGTCTCTGATCTGCCCGGCACTCAAGCCGGATTCCCATAGCTTCTTTAGGCGCGAAACGCGCTCGTCAGTCCACCCGTCGTCCACGACTACCCCTTAATCGCGCGCCGGGTGATACGCCCCCGTGCTTACGCGTTCCCGTTCAATAGTTTCGCAGCCTTCGCCAGATACGCTTCGACCTCGCGCACATGCTCCGCAGCAAGAAGGCCGTCAGTTCGCTGAGCTTTTTCCAACTCACGGTTCAACGCCTTTATCTGTGCTTTCAGCTTGCTGACCAGCAACGCCTGGAGCTTGTCCCTGATTTTCTCGTCGGTACGCTTCACTCTCTGGCGAATGATGTTGTCGACCGTGCAATAACTCTCCCGCAGATCGCGGGCGATTTGCTGCCTAGCCTTTTCGACTGTGAGGCCCTTCGACCGTTCGATCCGCTGCAAGGAGAGTGCGTAGTCCCTCGCGTTGTCGAAGATCGGGGCCGAACTCACGGCGAACCCCTCAGTCGAATTCTGTCCAAAACTCGGTACACCCATGACGCCGCTCCTGTGTTCAATTCACCATTGTTGAAGCGGTGATTGAGGATCGGAGCCGCCTTGCCGGGCTGGCGTCGATCACGAGGATGACGATGGAAAGAAACTGGATATTGCGGGGCAGGGGTCATGAGACCTCCGCCGGTTTGGGACGAGGCACGCCCTTGGGCCACCGCTTGGCCTCGGGCCAGTTCTGGTGAAACCAAAGCATGACCTTGTCGTAGGTCTTGATGTTGAAGGAACCGCCGTCGCGGATGCGCTCGAAAAACCGCCAGTCACCAGCTGCGCGTTGCGCAATCGTCGACTGCTCTAAGCCGGTTAGCTCGGCAAAGGCAGCCACGGTGTCCAGCAAATGGGATCGCAGTTCGGTTTCCATCATCCCGCGAACATAGTCGGTTTATTCCGACTATTGCAATGGGAAAAATCCGAATCGCTATCTGGCACCCCGAGTCGGATAATTCCGGCATGACCAACGATTCCCTGAAATCGCGCGTCGAGGCCCGGTTGAAGGTCTTGAAGATAAACGCGTTTGAGGCTGCGCGGCGCTGCAAGCTGGGACGCGATTTCGTCAACGATATTCTCAACGACAAAAAGCAGAACGTCCGAGGCAGCAGCCTGAAAAAGCTGGCCGACGGTCTCGATTGCGATCAGGCATACCTGATCGGTGAACAGGATGAACCGCGCAAATCGCTCGGTGGTTCGATGCCGTCAGCTATTCCGATCATCGGCATTGCCGAGGCCGGGGCTTTCCGTGCGGCAAGCCAGTTCGGATACGAACACGAGATTGACGCGTCCAGGCTCTACGCGGCCAGGAGCGAGCGATACCCGAATGCGCGGCACTTCGCGCTCGAGGTGCGCGGCGATTCGATGAACGCGGCCGTGCCGTCGCCCATCGTCGAGGGGATGTTCGTGCTTTGCGTCGATATGCCAGACGCCGGCCTCATACCCGAAACCGGCAGGATCTACGCCGTCCGCCGCACCCAAGACGAGGGCGGCACGTATGAATGGACGATCAAGCGAGCATACGTCTTCCAAGACAGAACCGAGCTCAGACCCGAATCCACAAATCCGAGGCATGAGGTGATCGTCATGCCGAAGCGGCAGCCTGACGAAGCTTTCAAGACTGTCGAGGCGATCGGCTGGGTCTATGGCGGTTACCACTCCTACGAACGATAAGATAATACGGCTTTTGTTGAGGTTTCGATGGGTCTCGGCAGAATAACGCTTATCGGCCTCGGCGCGTTCGCGATCGCGGCCGTCATCGTCAACAGCAAATCGAAGTCGCCCGAGCAGCTGCAGGCCGAGACCGCGGCGGCGACGGAGTTTGCCCGGCAGGCCATTGCCCCAGTCAAGAAATCGCCGGATTGGCTCAATGTCCGCATCACCGAGGCGAAACCCAACAGCTTCACGTTCAATATCGATTATGCGCGGCCGCCGATGGGTGGCTTGACCATTGTTGAGTTCGACACGAAGCAGATCGCGCGTGCGGTGCTGACCGCGTTGGTGAAGGCCGGCTATCAGCCCGCCAAGGAGTCGCTAAGCCTGTTCGTTTTTGCCAGCCAGCCGGTTAAGGGCGAGACCAGCGTCGACCTGGTCCGGTCCTTCGGCCACTCCTACTACGATTACAACAACGACCGGCTGATCTTTAAGGCGAACTGATTCGCGGCTCGCCCGATTCGAATCAGACTCGTTTTCGTCTCGCGGGATGCCTATGCCGAATATCAGTCCTGCGTCGGACGCAGACAGGTGACATGGTGACAGGTGCCGAAGTGACATGTCACTTTTGGCCTGTCACGTGACAACGGCACGGTTCTTGCGAAAGAGACTCAGGTTTCTTTTAAG